>ERZ1370068.1280-contig-11171_pt1 | contig 57321 bp, 74 predicted proteins | sample MGYA00561227_ERZ1370068 | MGnify/ENA primary metagenome ERZ1370068 (study PRJEB38410, sample SAMEA6850437) | metagenome | study: Metagenomic assessment of the ecological functions of the soil: analysis of the soil microbiota associated with the... | reverse complement strand
TGTACTTCGTTCAGTTGCATTGCTATAGACGCCGTTTACGCGGTTCATGATCAACACTTCGGCCGCCAGCGTGCCCGCTTTCGTATTGCCGCCCACCGCAACTGCATACTCGTTAGTCGCCGCGAGCGCCAGCCGGTAGCTGCGCAACGTCGTGCCGGATACCAGGTTGGCAGCGTCGATGCGGCCGGCCAACTCCAGCGGAAGTTCGGCTCACCGTCGACATCACACAATGAAAGGCTTCGCAGTGTTCGCCGCGTCGTGTTTCCACAGGATATGTAGTGGCTGCGATCGCCGCTTGCGTACGGGATCGATCAACACGGTGCCGGACGGCGCCAGAAACCATGGCGTGGAATCCGGTCGGCAACCAATCTGAAACGCAGAGTTGCGCTGGGTCGTCGATTCCCTGCGCCCGATATGTCTTCAGGTCAGGATACTTCTCGGCCAGGCCCTGCTCGATGATCGGAGATTCTTCGAAGCTGAAGTGCGGCCAGCGTGCCGTCTGGCATTGGCAACGTGATGATCGGGGAGACCCTGCCCGCGCCGCCGCGGTGAACTCCATGGGCGCTGTGGCGAGCAACTCGATCAGGACCTCGCTGTTGAGCCGCATCGTCCGGTACTTTGCCGGACCAGCAATCGAGACTCCGATCGATTGGATCCAGCTTTCGTCAATCGGCTCCCAGAGCGGGACGGGCGTGGTCGCGTCGGCGCGGAAATGGCAGCCCTCGCACCAGCGATCGAAATGCAAAGAGCCAGCCACCAGCGGGAACGATGATTGAGCTGACGCGGCGCGGCGGCACAACGTGTTTCATTTGCCGTTGCTTCCACGGTTGGGCGACGCAGGACACCTGCACTCATGCGGAGCAAGCCTATAAGGAAGGCTTTATCTTCGGCGACGTGATCAGATGCCCGCTGCGCCAGGCGACTTTCGCTTCAATGCAAAGCCATCCGCCGACGCCTCATTATTGAGCGTGAATCGGTTCAACAATCACCGCGGTACCGTAGCAAGCACTTCCGCGGCGCCAACCATCGGGCCACGTGTCGTATCGCACCCCGACCACTGCATTTGCGCCCATCTGCTTTGCATGGGTGAGCATCAGTTGAAATGACTCCTCACGGGCCGATTCGCAGAGCTCTGCAAAGATGCCGGCTCTCCCACCGAAGAGTGTGCGCAGTCCACCGATGATCGTCAGAGGCAACGAGCGCGTGCGTACGGTCAGCCCCCGAACCATGCCCAGGGTCTTGACGACACGCGAGCCGGGACCTCAAATGCTTCGTGGCGGCTGCAGCATGTCCCGGGCCGCCCGGTCGTTACAGTTAGTAAGGCCGCATTTCCGGGGTCTTCGCGCCCGCTGTAACGCAGTATTCATGGAAGCCGACCTCCCACCCAAATGACTGCCCGGAATGGCGAAGCCCACGAGTGCTGGCCCCCAGACGAACGCGAGCGTCGGGGGCCCGGGCATTTTGCCGGAGCCACATTATGGCCTCCCGGCCAACGCCATGCGACGCCGGTACGCGGATTGCGCTGAAATGGCGTAGACGAGACCAAACCTGCCTGCGCATGGCGAAATAGTGCCTCCGCATTTTTCGAGAGAGCTTAACGCTTACCACCTTTTAGCCGCACGCGGACCTCCACCACAGCTTTTCCCTCGGCCACTGCCGGCAGAGGTAGGCGTTGCGCGGGGTCGACAGCAAAAATGCCAGCTCCAACAAACAGAGTATGCCCATTAGCCGTTCGGACGAACCGGTACCGTGAATTAGCGGCCGATTGTGTGCGTTCTATACGCCGTGACCACAGCTCGCATTTTTTGCTAATCCAGTGCTCCCATTCGGGCTCTGCCCATCCCCTCACATGTCCGCTTTCTGGCCGGACCGCGACATGTCGCAAGTCGACCCAGGCTGTGTAAAAACAGCGAGGGACTTCTGTTCAGAGAATGGGAGCCGCAGCGCCAGCGCAGCAAGGTTGTCGAGGCCTGAAGCACGAAGGGTGCGCGTCCGCGGCCCGCAGAGTACGGTTTGATGGTCGACGCGTCGCATCTCGATGGAAATTGCGGGCGAAGAAGGGCTGTCGCGCCCTATGCCATGATCGCCGCAATCAATCCGCCGATGCCCAGCAGCTGCATCACCCGCTTCAAGTTGTAGGCGAGCACGTGCAGGCTCATTTCGGTGCGCACACGAGCGAGCGTCTTCATCAGGAAGTGCGTTGCACCCATCCAGAACTTGATCGTGCCGAACGGGTGCTCGACGGTCTGTCGCCGCACGCGCATCTTCTCGGGGTCGCGATCCAGCCGCTCCTGCATCGCATCGATGACCGCCTCATGCACCCAGCGCCGGACGCGCCGCTCGGGGCCGGTGGTGCATTGCGCCTTGATCGGGCAGCGTGGGCATGCTGAGCTCCAGTAGATGTCCAGCGTCATCCCCGCTTCGACCGTCGTGAAGCGCTTGATCAACCGCTGCCCTGCGGGGCGGCGATACTCATCGTCGCTGGCGATGTAGATGAAGTCCGGTTTGCCGAAGCGGCCTTCCGCCTTGCTGTTGGAGTTCAGCGGCTTGGGCACGAACGGGGTAATGCCCGCTTGATCGCACGCCAGGATCTCGTCGCCGCTAAAGTAGCCACGGTCGGCAACGACCGTCAGTTCTGTGATGCCGGTAGCCGCACGCGCTTGCTCGGCCATCATCGCCAACTGCCCGCGGTCGTTACCCACGTTGGTCACTTCGTGCGCGACGATCAGATGGTTCTTGGCGTCGACCGCCGTTTGCACGTTGTAGCCGACGATTCCAGTACCGCGGCCACTGGTCGCCATGGAACGGGCATCCGGATCGGTCAGCGAGATCTGCTGGTCCGGGGCATCGCGCAGCCGTAACTCCATCGCCTTGAGCCCTTGCATCTGCTGCTTCAAGATGGCGATCTTGTCTTTGAGCCGCCCCGCCTTGGCCTCGGCCACGGCGCCTTCATGCCGATCAGCCGTGTCGAGTTGCGAGAGGTAACGAGCGATACTTTCCTCGATCTGCTCCAGGCGCCGCTTCAGCTTCGCATTGGTGAAGTTCCGGTCCCGATTGTTCACCGCCTTGAACTTGCTGCCGTCGATCGCCACCACCGCCTGCGCGAACAGATCCAGCTTCTGGCAAAGCACGACAAACTGACGGCATACGTTGCGGATCGCCCGCCCGTTGTCCTTGCGGAAATTGGCAATCGTCTTGAAGTCAGGCCGCAGGCGGCCGGTCCAGCCACATCAACTCGACGTTACGCTGGGCTTCACGCTCCAGGCGCCGACTCGATTGGATCCGGTTGAGGTAGCCGTAAATGTAGATCTTCAGCAGCACCGCCGGGTGGTACGACGGCCTGCCCGTCGCCAGAGGCTCGACCCCGGCAAAGCCCAAGCTCGCCCAGATCAAGCTCATCGACGAAGACCTCGATCACCCGAACCGGGTTCTCGGCTTCAATGTAGTCGTCCAGACACTCGGGCAGTAACGTGACCTGACTGCGGTCTTCGCCTTCGACGAATCGCTTCATGCTGCCGCCTCGAAGAAACCTGCTTCTTCAGTCTAGGCAATCATTCCGTTTCAGCGCAACCTTCACGTTTTGACACAGCCTGGACCCTTTGCGGACATCGCCGTTTGAAGAAGCGGCCATTCAATTTCCTCGCTTCACAGGCGTGTGTAAGTTGCCGAGCCGGATCACACCAACCCGGCCACGGGCCTTCATTCCACGAGGCGGTACGTCCTACATATGAGGCCACGCCGATGGCGATTACCACCGGCAAGACAACGCCGCCCCTAGCGAACAATATGGTGATGGCGACACGTTGGCCTATGGACTCAGCACGGTTCAGATCGTCGCCCGCTGATGAAAGGCGCAGAACCGGCGGCTCCCAGCTTCCGCCGGGACCGCCTTCCGAGAAACCTAGCCTTCCATGGCCTTCAGTGGCATCACCTCGATTGTCGCCTGCGGGATGCCGAAATGCGGATGGTCCACGAACATCTTCGCCGCCTCATCGGCCGAGTTCGCCTGGACGATCTGATACATCATGATGTCGTTGCGTGCATCCTTCACGCCCGATGAAGACACGACTTTGGGCTTTCCGGCGCCAGCGCCCTTGTCAGTAAACTTGCTGGCGTTCGCGCTCATCCATTTTTCCACGCGTCCATCATCTTGGTCTCGTCGGGCTTGCGCTCCTGCTCGGGCTTCTTCATCCATTCATCGATGACCGCATTGGGCGCCTTGTAAAGAACTAGAAACTTGTCCATCGTTGCCTCCGTGGTGAGGCTCTATGTGAGCCGTGAACTGCTATTGTCGCCGAGGCAGGCGCGGTCGCCAAGCCTACGTGATTGCAGCCGGTCATCAAACCCGCGCAAGCCATCGATGCGCAGCACCCTCGAAGTCAGCAACAGCTTGCCAGATCGGTAAGGCCCAGCTCGCAAACGCCACGCACGCGCGGGTCGCAAATCAGGCGGCCGCTTTAAAGCTCACGCGCCTAGGTCCGCTTATGGCCGATACCCGCCAGTTGACGAGCGGCGATGGAACGGCCGGTTACGCGGCTAGGCGGCCTTCCTGTCCCTTCTCTAACTACGGTTCCGTTGGAGTTCGCAGCGCATGTAGCTCGGCGCGGCTTACCGCGCAACCTACGTTGCCGGAGGCCGGCCGTCCGCATTCTACAAAGCGACCATATTGTCTAGGGCTGCCACGAAGAAGGGTGGAATACGTGAATATTTTAACGACGAAAATGAAACGCAGACCAGTTCGCACAGATACGAGAATTTTGTTGCTTCGACCCTTTGCGGCGCCATCATGGCGCGACGTTGAACCATATATTTAGCGTCTCAGGCTCATGTTGTCTGGTTTCACGGGTCCTAACTACGAACCGCGACCAGCGCCATTGCCGGCACTGAATCACCGACGCCAATGACGAACAAACCCCCGCGAGCCGACGTTGCGGAAACGTCGGCCTTCGCGGGGAAAGCTGTACCGTTGGGTCTATGGCAAGGTCACGGCTCGCATTGAGCGGTCACTCCGGTGCGTTGGTACGCACAGGAAACATGGGTATTCCAATCTGGCGAAGTTTCCGACGGGGTTATGCTCCCACGCCCAGACATGCATTTGGTAAAACGCGGAAAACCGAAGCTGTGTTCGGCTCGCCGATGTGGCTCGTCAAATGCCCTCCCACTGCCGGAACACCGCCTTCGGGGTGCGGTCGTGCCCAATCGGCGGCGAATACGAGGAAGTCGACACCGACCAGGCGCAAGGCGCCGACAGATCGGTTCGTAGATCAGGGATTCCGGTTCGTCCACGTTCAGTACACCATCAGCGACACGCTCCGGCAGAATGAAATGCGCCCATTGCACCGGTATCGGGGCCGCTGACGCATGGAGTGGCCTGTATCAGCCTTCGTTGAGTGCGACATTGACATTGAGGTATCGGGCCGTAGCTGCGCGGACCTTGTCGACGAGCGGCGAGAACTCAGCCCGTTGCGGTAGTTGCGGTGAGTAGTCGGGCGAGCCCTGCGTCGAAGTGTTCGACGGGGCTTGCGCCGCGGCGAAGTGCGGCATTGCGAACGCCAGCAAGACCCTCAAGTATTGCAGCCAATAATTTGCGACGAAGCATTTGCATGAGTTTTCTCCAAGTTTGAGTATAGGGACACTACGACTCCGCACGGACGCTTGAAGGATAGACAATTCACTTGCCGATGTTCCCCAACCACGATGCGATGCGCGCAGAAGTAGATTTGCAGTCTAGTGGGCGCGCACTTCAGCAGAGCTTCACCTGGACGCCATTCTTGTTTCGTTTATTTGCCTCCGTCCCCGGCCTAGTGACGTTATTAGGGATCGCGAAGGAATCGCGAAAGCGCCCTCACCGGACGAACAACTTGAGGCGTCGAGCCGCCGCGACCCGTGACATTGACAAGGGCCACTCACCGCTCTAATCGTTCTCCTCCGGGTAATCACCGAGTAGGAGAAAGCAGGGGATGAGAACCTACCACTGGCTACCCGGATCCAGGCAGAAGGCCTGGCGCTCGATCAACTGCTGGCCGCGTTACCGCGGGCCCCAGAATCCGTTTCCGATTACCTGGTAATCGAACACGCCGCCATGAACCTCTTGCCGACGCTATTGACGGCTGAGGCGGCACGCCGGAAGCTGCGCGAAGCCAAGGCAGCGATGGAGCATCTAAATTCGTTGCTGGCCCAAGCCAGCGCCGCCGGCGCGCAGCGCGGATGTTATTGGCAACATCATTGCTGCGGTGCATCGGCGCGATCCCAAGGCCCATGTCGTGGCGATCGACTACCTGGATCGTCTGCGTCGATTGCGGCCATTGGTAGCGGGCGCGCCTCGCTACTGGCCAAGCTAGCGCTGGTGGCGCCGGGGGTATGCCGGCCAAATCGCAGCGAGTGCCGCCACACCACACCGCATCGATTCCGGCGACGTGGCCAAGGCCTGGACTTGGCAGCAACTACACGACATGCTGGTTAGGCACGACAAGCTCGACGCGCAAGAATTGCAGCAGCAGATCGGACGCAAGCGCCGCACCCTGCGCGAGGTTACCGCCGAGCTGATTGACGTCAGAGCGTGGGGAGTTCAGCTGCAGCGCCTGCAGCAACAGCCCCATCCGCCAGGCCCTGGTCAGCTGGCACGACACCGCCAAGCGCCTCGTTTCCACGCGGCAGCTCGACCGCCGCCAGTCTTGGTCGAGGCGCGCAAGTTGATGAAGCAGTGTGCGCAGGCGGTACCGGTGTGAATGCCGATATCGCTCGTCGCCGAAAATTTTGATCCTCGTAGGACCCGGTTCGATGTCGTGATCATCGACGACACGAGCCCAGGGGACCTGAATGCCCCGATCCCGCTGTACATGGGATCCCAGATCATCGTGGTCGGCGACAATAGTTCAGGTCGATGAGGAATGGCCGCTTACAGGCGAATTCCGTGGCGACATTGACCGGCAGGTATTGGCCGGACCGCGACCGTCGCGTTCGGCGATCGCGGTCAGATGCAGTGACTACACTTCTGTTTGCTCGGCGATCTCAAGCGCATCATCTACCTCGATTCCGAGGTAGCGAACAGTGCTCTCCAGTTTCGTATGCCCGAGCAGACAGTTGCACTAGCGCGGAGGTTCCTCGCCCTGCTGATAGATCCAGCGTTGCCTTCGTGCGGCGCAGCGGGGGGTGCGTCCCATACGCGGCCGGGTCGAGCCCGATCGATGCGACCCATGATTCGACAATGAGAGAATATTGGCGCGTCGAAAGATGTGGCGACTTCGATACCCGGCTTGGGAAGAGATAGTGCTCCGGTTTGAGGTGCGCTTGCGCGATCCATGCCGCGATTGCATCACGCGTTTGCTCCTGTGATTTTCGAACTGCACCGGCCGTTGCGTCTTCTTCTGCATGATGATCGCGCGCGAAACGATCCGGCTGCCCTGCGTTACATCGTGAACGCGAAGACTGACCAGATCACAACCACGCAATTTGCTGTCGATCGCCAAGTTGAATAGTGCGAGTTCTCGCGTTCGCTGTTCGAGTTGCAGCCGAACACGGATCGCCCCGATCTCTTTCAGCTTCGAGCGGAGACTTTCTGGCCGATGAGCTTTGCCCTTGTTCCAAGCGCTCCGACGGCATGTGGTGGTTCGGCGATGGTTTCCATGAACGTGTCTCCTTCGTGTGAGTGAAGAGGAGATTCATGCTGATCCAGGCCGACGGGCGCTTCACGGGAAGGCCTCACCTGTCGTTGAGTTTTCGGGGCGACTGGCGGTGTACCTGGCGGATTCAACCGGTCGACGCAACAGCTTGATGAAATCGTTGAGCTGGTGTTTCGTAGTGCAGCGTCTTCCTCGGCCGTTCGTTGAGGCGCCGAGCGATCGCGTTGAGCTTGGATTGCGAATACCCCGAGAGGTCGATCCCCTTGGGTAGATATTGCCTCAATAGGCCATTCGCATTCTCATTCGATCCGCGCTGCCAAGGGCTCCGGGGATCACAGAAGTAGACCTTGATGTCGGTGGCCAGCGTAAAGCGTTGATGGTCAGCCATCTCTTTGCCGCGGTCCCAGGTCAGCGATCTGTACAACTCGTGGGGCAGTTTCTGCGCGTGCTTGATGAGGGCGTTAACGACCGTCTCAGTATCCTTCTTTCCGACCTTCGCGAGCATGACGTAGCGTGATTGACGTTCAACGAGTGTCGCGATCTGGCTGTTCTTGCTGCCGAACAACAGGTCACCTTCCCAGTGGCCAGGAAGCGCGCGATCTTCGACCGCAGGGGACGCTCGCTGATCGATACCGCGTCAGTGATTTGCCCGTGGATGCTGGTCTTTTGCGTATGGTGTCGCGAACGACGCATGCCGCGGGTGCGCCGCAAATGCGCCATCAGCTCCTTCTTCAGAGCGCCGCGTGCCTGGATGAACAGGCTGCGATAGATCGTCTCGTGGGACACCTGAAAGGCTTCGTCATCAGGGTGGGCACGCTTCAGCCAGCCGGCAACTTGCTCGGGCGACCACTCGAGGCGGAGCTTACGTGCCACGAGGTGGGCCAGCGCTCGGTTCTGCACCAGTTTACAGACCTTCGGGCGACAGCCTCGATCCCACGCCGCCTGGTCCGCCTGGCTGGCTCGATAGCCTTGCGGGCCATCATTGCGTCGAATCTCGCGACTGATCGTAGACGGCGCTCGGCCGAGCGCCGCCGCGATAGCGCGGATCGACTTGCCTGCCACTATGCCGCGAGAGATCTCCTCTCGCTCGATCAAGGTCAATGCCGATCGTGATCGGTGCCGCTCGGTTGGGCGTATCCCGCCCGACTCAGCCAGGATGCCTTGGATCGACGAGTGGTATCGATCAAACAGCCGGGCGATCTGGTGAAGCGTCTCACCCTTCCGCCAACGCTCCCAGATGAGCGCCCGTTGGCTGGCCGAGTAGTAAATGCGCGGTCTTTGCTTCATCTGCAACACTCCTTCCGCCGCAATGGCGTCTGGTGTGTTGCATCGACCAGGTGAATCCACGCCCTTGTAAGCCGCCGTTCGCGGAAATGCGTCGAGAATCTCTGCCGTCGAGCCCTGATCGCGCGCCAGGGATGCTCGTCCAAGTTCCATAGGGTGATAATGCAACCATAATCCACATGCCCGCGCCCCATGATTGACAAAGACCCGCTTACGGTCGGCGTGCCTCGGGAATTCCACCGACGCATGGCCGCGATCATCGATGCGGATCGAACACGAGAATTTGGGAGGCAGGCGTACACGATCTTCTTTCCCGGCTACGCTACCGACTACGCTTTCGGCCAGCAGCGCGGCCTACAGACGCTGGTCCTGAAGAGCAAGCTTACAGGTCTGCCTACGTGCGTCTACCACATTCGGGACGCAGTGAGTGGGAGATACCGATGCACGACCGAACAATTGAGTGGATTTTGGCCATCAAGAGGCGCGATAAACGAACTCCAGAAAAACCTAGATAGAACGCGACGCGCGGCACGACTCGGAAGTGCGAGCTGCTCGGTTGATGCTGCACGCGCATAGGGCGATCCAAAACGCCTGTACCGGCGCCCAGATTCACGTTGGCGCGTCAGGCTGAGGCCGGGCGGTCGGCCTAAGAACGCCAACGTGAGCGGCGCTTTGCTTGTCGAACTGCGTCCGAGATCGACCGGCTCAAGTCGACCCTGAGCGGTCCGTAGCGGTCTTCTACCAGAAAGCGGACGCCACCCTACCCCCGAGGTCATGGGGTCTGCGAGAAGTCAAAGGCGTTAAACAGGTTGTTGGCGGCAGCGTCTCGGCTCCCTAGAGGCGCTAACTGCCAGCGGGTTTCGATGAACTTCAAGATCGAAGTGGTCTCATAGGTCGTGTGATCGACGAAGCGGCGTTTGGCATAGGGCGAAATAATGATAGCCGGAACGCGAACCCCTGGACCCCAGCGATCGCCCCGCGGTGGCGGCACGTGATCCCAGCGCCCGCCGGCTTCGTCGTACGTGATGATGATCACGCTGTCCTTCCAAACGGCACTGTCCTGCACCGCCTTGACCAGATTTGCCACGTACTGCTGACCTCGCAGCAAGTCCGCGTAACCCATGTGTTCGTTGTAAGCACCGATTGGCTTGACGAAGGCCACGGCCGGCAGGTTGCCGGTCCGCAGCGCGGCAAGGAAGTCCTCAATATCCTTCAGGTGCTCGGTCCGGGCGGCTTTCCCTTCGGCGTAGGGCGCGAAGTAGTTGAAGGGTTGATGATGAAATTGGAACAGTGCATCAGGATGTCCTGCAACGGCGTCATTCCAGCCGCCCGAATACCAAGCCCAAGAGATCTCCCTTCTCGCTCAGCCGATCACCAATTGTCGGCAGGTTCAACAGCGGCATCAGCTGGGCGGGATCCTTGATGCTCGCGGGATACGGCCGGTTCGTTGAATAGACCGTATGGACCACGTAGCCGTCCGGAGTGACCGACCCATTCTTGACCACGACGCCCTGCGCGTCGAGTTGGATCACCAAATTCGCCGGTGCGTTCGGCCAGAGCCGGAGTGCAGGCGCAGACCAACCAAAAATGGTTGAACAGCGAGCCGTCAAACGCCGAGTGGAAGAAATGATCAGCCAAAACGTACTGCTGAGCCAGGCGGCCAACGGGCAAGTCGGTCGCGTCATAGTAGCTCATCGCCAACCCGCCGTTCTCGCTCCAGGCTACGAACCCGTCCATTCGGCCGCCGTTGATTTGACGCTCCTGCTGAAGGGCACGATTCACAATGTCGCCGATTTTCTGGTCAGGCGGAGCGTATCGCGACGCGTCATACGGAGCTACGGGTAAAGCCGCTGGGAATCGAGGGTCGGGGACCGGCGGATTCTTCGACGTATCGAGCGGCTGCGGAAGTGTTGTATACGGCGTTCCGTCCTTCCTGGGGGCCGGCCGCTCGCCGCGAGACCGGAATTGATGCCGGCGCACGCGCTCAAGGGGCGACCCCGTCGTCAATCCCAGGGCTATGCGCTGGGTAGAGTCGAGCACATCGTCATCGATGTCCAACGCGGTCGCATCGCCTATGCGGTGCTCACTTTCGGCGGGTTCCTCGGACTGGGCGAGAAGCTATTCGCGATTCCGTGGAACGCACTTTACATTCGACGCTGACCGCCATCGCTTTATTCTCAACGTCGACCGCGGCGTGCTCGAAGGCGCACCCGGATTCGACAAGAAACACTGGCCGGCGATGGCCGATCCCGATTGGGCCTCGCATCTGCACGCCTAATTACGGCTTATCGCGCCCTACTGGGACTTAGTCCGGATTTCAGGCGGCCAGCTGGATGCCCGACGTGGGCGTCTGCAGGCGCATAAGACCCGCACCTTCCGGCGCGGCCTCGATTAGCGCACTCAATCGGCGCAGCCGCGCGCCGTCCCGAAAAGAGTCGCGAACGGGACTTCCGATCGCATCGCGCCCGGTGCCGATACGCACCAGGTCCCGCATCGGCGAGAGCTCGGTCGGATCGAACAACTGCCATCGACCGCCGAGGAACGCCTCGAATACCGCGTGAAAATCGGGCGGAGGCTCGGCGTAGCGCGCATAACCGGTGACAAAGCGCGCAGGAATGTTCAACGCGCGGCAAAAGGTGATCGCGAGATGCGCGAAATCGCGGCAGACGCCGGCGCGCAGGAGCGAGGACATCGCGCGCCGAGTAGCTCGGAGTCGATGTCCCGATCAAGTAGTCGATGTTGGCGCGGTATCCAGCGGCAGATCGCGTCGACGCGCGAACAGCCCGGCGCGAGCCCGCCGAATAGCCGGCACGCGAGATTGAAGACTTCCTCGGATTGGCAATACTTGCTGCCGCGAAGGCAGACGAACGCGTCGACCGGCAAGGCGGTAATCGGAACCTCGGCCGCCTGCTATGTCCGCTTCGATCGGCGTCACGTCGACCACCGCCAGATAGCGCGCGGAACGGACCGGGCGGCACGTCGACGCGAATGAAGCGATTGAGCGTCTGCGGCTCGCGCAGCTCGTCCCAGGACAACGACGGCTCGAGCTCCACCGCTTTCTTCGACGACGCGCTGGCGATAGTCCGTCCGGAACGGCCACATTGAAGACGAAGACCGTCTGCGCCGCGACCTCGTATTCGAGCTCGCAATCTATCTGAAACGTGCTCATCGCTTTATTGATTGTGATCGCGCCCGGGACGAGCGCGCAGACTCGCGGCGTGCGCGGCGCCGGTCCTATGGCCGGCGCCGCACCCGTCTTCGATACGCTGGAATGCGGCAGGCTCGCTAGATCCGTCCCATCAGCAGCAAGACGATGAGGACGACGACGACCAGTCCCGCGATACCGCTGGGTCCGTAGCCCCACCCGCGGCTGTATGGCCACGCGGGCAGCGCGCCCAGTAGCGCGAGGATCAGGATGATCAGCAGAATGGTGCCTATAGTCATGGCTTGCCTCCGTGTTCGCCTGGCTAGGCGGAAATGCGAATCGTCCGGCATCCGGCGAAACGATCGACCGCCATCCGGCCGGAGATCGACGCTGGCAAAGGCATCGCGTTCCTCTGCCAGCCGATCTCCCGCCGGGCGGTCGCGATCGCCTGACTGCGCGTTATTGGTTATCAGCGAGCCTTTGGCGTCCGCTACGCACTTGCTCTTCGCGTCGCCGCTCAGCGCGTCGCATTTTTCCTTCGCGACCGCGTAATTGGCTTCGGTCTTTTCGTGCGTACCGCGCGTTGCCATTGCGTCCTTCGACTTGCGGCTGGCCTTGGCGTCTTCCTTGGCCTTGGTCAGATTCGCCTTCGCTTGCTTGACGCACACGTCCTTGTCGTTGCCCGACTTGGCGTCGCAGGCAGCTTTCTCGGACTTGTACTGAGCCTCGGCGCTGGCAACGGCTGCCTTGTACTGTTCCTTGTCGGCCTTTTTGGTCTCGTCGCCCATGGCGTAGCAGTTCAGCGCGAAAACGCCGAGCGCCGTGGCACAGATCACTTCTCTCATCGCGATTCTCATCGTTTTCTCCTTGGTTTGGTTTGCCGGTTTCGTGCCGCAGCGGCAGAGCTTCCCGCCGAGCGCGAAAGTGCCCGGGAGGCTCCTAGTGCATTTTTTCCCAGTCCTTCACCTGCCGGTCGGCCTCGTCACGGCTGATGCCATAGGTTTCCTGAATCTTGCCGACAAGCTGATCACGTCGACCGCCGATCTCGGCAAGCGCATCGTCGGTCAACCTGCCCCACTGCTCTTTCACTTTTCCGGTCATCTGTTTCCAGTTGCCTTCTACGCGATCCCAATTCATCTTTTGTCCTTTCGGTGATGCAGTCGCAGCCAACCAGCTGCATCTGTGCGTCGATTTCAGCAACCCTCGTGCCAGACCAATTTATGTCGTAAAAACAATGACCTGAAACAAGCTATCGGATTGGCGCAACGGGAGCAGCGTAAGAATTGCTTGGAGCTGCTGTAAATGCTGCTTGTACGAGTGCGACGATGTCGCGCCGCGCAGTAAGCAAACGAAGGATCGCAGTCGGACGGCCGCCTACGCGCCGAGTCTCTGCTGCGCGCACCGCGGGAGTTTTTCTTCAGGGCCCGAGAATATCGCCGTAGGGCTTCGAGCCGTTCGACGTGGTCGCAGAGCGTCTTGATCGCCACCATGATCGGCACCGCCAGCAGCAGGCCCCAGCCGCCCCACAGCATCCCCAGAACAGCAGCGACACGAACACCGCCGGCGTGTTCATTCGCGCAGCGCGCCCCATCAGCCAGGTCTGCACAAATATGCCGAGAATGACAGCGACGACGATCGGTATCGTGGCAGCGAGCAAGGCCATCTGCAGGGTGCCGAATTGACCGTAGGCGACCAGCGCGGCGGCGCCGGCCAGCATCGCCGCCCCGACGTAGGGGATCGTGTGCAGAACCGCCGCGGCGATGCCCCACACCGTCGGGCGCTCGAGGCCCCATCGCAAAGAAGCCGGCGCCGATGGCGAGGCCGACGGCGACATTGACCAGAAGCACGATCGCGAAATAGCGCTGATTCTGCCGGTCGACGTTGTCGAGGATGCGCAGCGTCGTCCTTCGTCGGGAAAAGTCGCCGCCGACGGCGCGCAGGAACTTGCGCCGGAACAGGTCGCCCGCGGACAGCAGGAAAAGGCCAGAAAAAGCGCCGAAGCGAGCTGCCCCAGCGCGATCGCCATACTGCTCGTACCGATCAACAGCATCGAGCTGATGTCGACCGCCGGAACCGGCGGCAGGTTCTTTCGGCCGCGCGCTGGCGCCGGGCTCGCCGCTTCGGCGAGCTTGCCTGCAATTCCGACGCCGTCCGCTGCACGTGTTCCAGCGCGCCGGTGTGGTCCTGCTGCGCGTGCGTGAGCGCAATGCGCAGCCGCTGGACCGCCGGGGGATTTCCTGAATGACATCGCCGGCGTCGCTGCCGACCCGGTAGATCGCGCCGGCGATCGCGGCGCTGAAGGCAAGCGACCACGAGCGCGGCGCCGAGGACCCGCGGCACCCCCACCGGCCAGCCGTGTCACCACTGGGGAGAGCGCGTAGTTCAGAAACAGACTGAGCAGCAGCGGGATAAAAAACGCAGCACCCGCCCGGATCGCGAACAATCCGAGGATGAGCGCGATCAGCGTCAACGCGACCGTCGATGGACGCGGCGGTGGTAGCGGCGCTCTCGCTCTGCGCCCGCTCATCCTGGAGCGCTCGCGTCACGACGGCGCGCGCGCGGGCCCTGCTATCCGCCTTCATCGAGCCTCCCTCGGTAGCGGGCGTTTTCTCTTGACCCGTCCGCCTGGCCGGCATGCCTATGCCGGCCAGGCCGAGAGACGCGCGCTACATCTTCTGCTTGGCTTCCTTGGATTCTTCCCTGATCTTCTTGCCACCCGCGGAAACGTCCTTACCTGCGCCCTCGACCGTATTGCAGGCGCTGATCAACGACACGACGGCGATGCTTGCAAACGCTAACTACGATCTTTCTTCCACATGACCGATCTCCTTATGATTATGCGCAAGGCGGCCGGTGCCACCTGCGTTGGCAACAGCAATCGCCGTGCCACTGCGCGACCGTCGCGCAGTAAGCGACGATGCCGGGCGCCTGGTCGTGCCGGCGCGATGCCGGCTCGGCCTCATCGTGATGCCGGTGCGAAGGCGCGCTCGACGGCGACAGCCGTCACGCCCCTGAACAGCGGCGCCCAGATCGATCGCAGGATGGCGCCGAGCACGGAGCCGGCGCGCCGTCTCTCGCCGCCTGCGCCGCAGCCTTCGGGCCGTGCGCCCAGAGAGCCTCCCGGACGACGACCAGCAGCGCGAGCGTCGATGGCCGGGTCAGCGTTCGCCGGGATTGCTCTGTACAACGCGCGCCTTTGCCTCGGCGAGCGCCAGCTTGTCGTCACGCAACCTCTGCTCGGCTCGCCGGGCCTCGCTGTCGTCGACGCCGAACAGCACGATGTCTGCGCCTCACGCGTCGCCGCGCAACTGCTGCCTCGATCGCGCGAACAGCGCGTGCCGGGCGAGCGCGCGCAGCCGGAGCACACGAACCAGGCAGCGCCGAGCGCGCAGACCAGTGCGACTGCGCCGGTGGCCGCTGCGCCGGAGAATCCGCGCTCGACCATTCCCTATCGCGATCGCGGCCAGAGCTCCGGCTGCCGCGAGGACGCCCAGCACCGCGGCGCACACGGCAGTGACGGCCAGCGCAGTCATCATCTGGAGCGCGACGTGTGCCTCGGCCGCGACCAGGTCCGCCGCATCGGCGACCAGCTCGCGGCCGGAGCCGAAAAGTTGTCCCGACCGCCGCCGCGAGCGACGACGGCGAGTCGCCGGAACGCGCCGGCGCCCCGATCGCCGAGTCGCTCACCGCCCGAGACGCCCGATCAGGATAGCCGGCGGCCAGCGCGACGCCCAGCGTGATCAGCGGGCGCTCGCGGATGTAGTCGCGGGCACTCGTCACCATCTGGTCCTGCGTCTGCCTGACTCCGCTCGGCGCTATCGCCGATCCATTCCGCCGCGGGCTGGGCCGCTTGCGCGACCTTTGTCGACCGTCTGATGCGCCGCGCGCGCGACGCGATCGATGGCTGGCCCCGCCTTGTCAGTGGCTCGGCGCGCGAGCTCGTCGACGGTCTGGTGCGCCTGGCTTGCGGTGCGCTCTATCGCGTTGTTGTTACCGGTAAGTTCCATTGCGTCCTCCTCAATCAGTAGTGCCATTGGTCCTTGAAAAAACACGGGCGGAGCGGTTGGAAGGGACCGGAAGGCTCCGCCCGCGACGGGACGCAATGACATGGCAAAAAATCGTCTTCGGCCACCTGCCATCAGACCTCACTGCTTGCCGTCTGTAGCCGTCGTCGAGTGGTCGTTCGCCTGCGCCGGCTTGGGCATCGCGGTCGATTCTTCTTCCTTGCTCATCGGCTCTTTCGCATTCGGGTCGCTGCCCTTCGGCGTCTGCTCGGAGGGTGGCTGCTTTTCGGCGGACTCCGAAGGCGGCGCGGCCGCTGTCTGCGACGGCGTCTCGAGAACCGCATCGGCCTTAGGCGGCATCACCGGCGCCGGGTTGGCCGGCGGAGGCGCGATCGCCGGGGCCGTCGGCGTCAACTCGGGCTTTACCGACGCCGACCTGTCGGCAGGGCGGTCGCAGGCGGCGATGCCGACAGCGATGGCTATCGCCGCCAGCACGAGCGGCATCGGCGCGCCGTTCACGATCGCGCCAGCGTGGCGCCGCACTTAGCCGCCCCCGCGACGGAACAGGCCGACCACCAGCGAGACCACGAACAGCACCAGGAAAATGAAAAACAGGACTTTGGCGATTTCGGCTGCGCCGGGCGGCGATGCCACCGAAGCCGAACAAGGCCGCGATCAGCGCGATGACAAAAAACACGATGGCGTAATGCAACATTTTCAATCCTTTCTGCTCGACATAGAGCAAGAGTTACTCGGACGCGGGCACCATGACGCGCAAATCTCTGCCCTATGTGCCCGCCACGCCTACCTGGCGAAAATGACGCAAACCGCATGCCAGTCGCCGGCCTGCCGGATGTTCTGCTGATCTGAGAAGTTTTGTGACAGCGCCGCAAGCGGAAAGCGCCGGCAGCGCGTAAGCGCGAGGCTTACATGATCTGACGAAGGCGCGGTCAGAAAGCTGTCGTACTCGGATGACTTGTCGAAAAACGCGTCGGCGCCTGCCAGCGAGCATTGCACCTGGTATTCGGGATAGGCGAAGTTTGTCAGCACGAATATTTTCGGCTGCGGCGTCATTTCGTCGGCGCGAATGTTGCGGACGACGGCGATACCATTGCCTTCCTTCAGCCGAATGTCGGTGACCACGACGTCCGGGTGCAGCTTCTTGATCGCCTCGATCGCCTCGTCTTCGGACTCGGCAAAGCCGACGACGTCGAACCCGCCCATCGACTGGACATTGTCGATGATCCGTCGCCGGATCAGCGCCGAATCCTCGACCACGAAGACGCGCAGCGCAGTTTCCACCAGGAGCGCCGCGCGCATCAACTGATCAGACTGTGCCGGAGCGCATACGCCGCGTGAGCTCCGCATTGCGCGCGAAATTCATCTTCTCGAGAATGCGCGTGCGATAGGTGCTCACGGTCTTGACGCTTAGACAGAGTTCTCCCGCGATGTCGGTGACGGTTTTGCCCGCAGCAAGCTGCACGAAGATCTGAAACTCACGGTTCGACAACTGCCGGTGGAGCGGCTCGGCGGCATCGCCCGCCGCCTCCATCGCGAGCGCCTCGGCCAGCGAGGCGCTGATGTATTTCTTGCCGGTCGCGATCGTGCGCAGTGCCTGCAGCATGTCCTTGGCTTCGCCGGCTTTCGGGAAAAACCGCTGACGCCTGCGCGCAGCAGATTGACTGCGTATTGCTCCTCCGGATACATGCTGACGATGAGGATCGGCAGCTCCGGCTGCTTCGCGGCGCAGCGAGCTCACCGTTTCCAGGACGTTGGCGTCCGGAAGCGAAATGTCGAGCAAGACGGATATCGAATCGACCGGTCGCCGCCAGGCTCAACGCGGCGGCCGCGGTTCCGGCTTCGCCCGCAGCCTCGAGGTCGTCCGTCGTGTCGAGCAGCTGCTTGAATCCGGCGCGAACCAGCGCGTGATCGTCGACGATCAGTACGCGCGTCTTGCGTCCCGGCAGCGCGGCACGTTCGCCTTGCGTCATGGTTTCCCCCCTTCACGCATCACGGCTCCTCCTTGATTATAGGTCGGGCCGTCGCGCCCGACCAGCCGTGACCGGTCACGCAGCCAGCGCATCGTAGCCGTTCGACTGCATCGGCTTGCGCCGTATGCATCCATCTCCATAGGCATGCAGCCGGTTGTACATCGTCTTCAGGCTGATGCCCAGCAGACGCGCGGCTTCAGTCTTGCTGCCGCCGACCGCCTGCAGCGTCGCCGTGATCAACGCCCTTTCCGACGTCGTCCAGCGACATGCCTGACGGTAATGCGCAACACCGACGAATCGGACATTGCGGGCGTGCCCATCGCGGATCCGGTCGCCGCCGTGCCGCCGTCTTCGCCGCGGTCTGGCCCAGTGCCGAAAAAGTGCTGATGTCGATCTGGACTTCCTCGTCGGAAAGCACGAACGCCCGATGGATCACGTTCTTCAGCTCGCGCACATTGCCCGGCCACGTGTGCTCGACTATCCTTCGCCGGCCGTCGGCGCTGAGCGTCTTCTGCTCGCCCTGCTCTTCGTTGAGCTCAGCTAAGGAACATTTCCGCCAGCAGCACCGCGTCGTCGCCGCGATCGCGCAGCGGCGGGACGTTGACCGGAATGACGCACAACCGGTACATCAGGTCCTCGCGCAGCTTCCCCGACGCCACCGCCTGGCGCAGATCGCGATTGCTCGCCGCCAGCACCCTGACGTCGGCGCCGATTTCCTGATCGCCACCGACGCGCGTGAACCGGCCCGTCTCGAGGACGCGCAGCAGCCGCACTTGCATCTCGACAGGCATCTCGGTCACTTCATCCAGAAACAGCGTGCCGCCCGTCGGCCCGTTCGAAGCAACCGCGGTGCGTCCTCGCGGCACCGGTAAAGCTGCCGCGCTCATGGCCGAACAGTTCGCTTTCGATCAGGGTCTCCGGGATCGCGCCGCAATTGACCGCGATGAACGGGCGGTCCTTGCGTGGGAGAGATGGTGCAGCGTCGTTGCGACCAGTTCCTTGCCGGAGCCGCTTTCACCGAGGATCATCACCGGTGCTGTGGAGCGCGACAGGCGATCCAGCCCGCGAAACAGATCGCGCATCGGCTGGCATGCGCCGTACAGCAGACCGAAACTGCTCGAGACGTTTTTCGCTGGATATCCTGGCTATCGCGCGCGGCGGAAGATCAGCGGGCGCGTTGGCCGGATACTTGGCAAGATTAGCGATGCTCTGAAGCCTCTCCAAACATGGCCCTCTCCGTTGTTATTGAACTTTGGACGGGCCAATACTCCCTAGGCGGGTTGGAGCCGGTATAGGTCTTGCTCTGTAAATTCTGTAGGCGTAAAGCGGAGCGTTGTAGGATCAAGTCCTACAGCGGATGGACTCGCCCGTTGGAACCTCGTTGTCGGCGAGGAGGTTGCAACGCCCCGACGGCCGCATTAACCGGGCCGATGAGCGCGCGGCGGATCTCACCGCGCGGCGTCCCGCATGATTGCCGCGGAGCCGCCACTGAAGAGTGGAGCAGGTGCGCCGGGTGTATCGAACTCGGTTCATGGGAGGGCTGAACGAACCCAATGTTCCCGACGCCCTGCGCGCGGTCTGTCGCAAGCCGCGTGCCAGCATCGCTCTCACTCGACGGCGACTGTTTCGCAGCTTGCTGCGCGCGGCACGAGTTGCAATCCGGATTGCAATAAACGACAGATCGTTTGTAGAAACGTCGCAAGCACCCCGGCGCCATGACGCCCGCGGGACGCGACCCCTTGGCATGACGCTTGCGAGAGTAGCCGCGCGAGTTCGCGACCTGACAAATGGACAATGCCATGCAGACATCCGGACCATCCGGCGGGACGAAGTTGCCGTCGAGTCGCCGACCGCAGGCGAAGGCCGCAACCGACGCACGAATATCGAATCTCCGGTCGATACGGACGCAGCACGGGACGTAGAGCGCAATACCCCGGAAGCGCACACGCCGCGGCCGCATCCGCCAGTCGAGGAGCCGGAGGACAATCCCGACGAGCACGTCCCGAAACCGAACCAGACAGCGATCCCGACGCCGACTCGGATCAGCGACGACGTCCGCCGCGTCCGGGCAAGGCTCCTCGCTGAGCTGTCGCTGCGAAGCGGTCGCGTCGAGTTTTCGCCACCGCCTGCGATCCGCGCGACGCGCCATTGACGCCGATGTCGCGCCGCATCTCCGGCGCGAGATGACGCGGCCAACGCGCAACGTCCGCGCTTGGGTGCGTTGACGCACGCCTCGTTTCAACGCTATAAGCTCTTCGATCGCTGAATCGGTTGCCCGGCCGCATTCGACCGCCCCGCTGCGTCGGGATCAGCTAACATCCATTCATTGCGCTTGCCCTTGCGGCGTGCGCAAGACCCTATGCCGATCACCCGCTCCTTCCGCTTGGATGCCTGGATTCCGGCGTTGCTGTTCGCCGTCGGCACCGGGCTTGCCGTCTTCGCCGGCTTGACGATCGTCAGCTGGCACGCGCCCGAGCCCGTGCGGATGGCCGCGGGTTTCGATCGCATTCAGTACGACGCTGCGTGGGCGATCGCCTTTGCCAGCGCGGCATTGGCGCTGCACGTCGTCGGCGCAACACGAATCGCTCGCCTGTTTGCGCTGGTTACATTGACGCTCGGCGGCGTGAGGCTCGCCGCCTGGGCTTGTGCCGGACGGGATTCCGCTGCATCCGATGCTCGTCAATCCCTGGCTGCCGCTTGCGGCCGGTTCGTACAACGACATGGGGCTGCTCACCCGCGCGTGATCGCGGTCGTCATCGGCGTTGCCCCTGTTATTGCTTCGTCCGGGAAAGAGCCGCACGCCATGGCACGCGATCACGGTGGCGGTGTTCACCTCGATCGCGCTGGCGCTTTCGCTGTTGATGCTGTTTGCCGCGTGGAGCGGCAGCACGGTCGCGTCCGAGTCGCTGCAGCTTACCGGCGGCGAGGCGAGCGACGGGCGCGGTCTACACGGTGCTCGCCGCCGCGATGCTGCGCCTATGCGATGCTCGCCAGCGGCGGCGAGCGGAAGGCGTTGCGCCGCTCGGCGCCGCTTATCGTCTGGCTTGCCGTCTTCGCGTGCACGCTCGTGCTCTGGCGGGCGCTGACCGTGCAGGAAACGCGCTTCATCCAGCGCAGCACCGCACTGGTCGCGGCCGACGCTCGCGGTCAGATCCAGCGGGATCTAGACGCACGCATCGACATCGTGGCACGGCTGGCCGATCGCTCGCTGGCGTATGCCGATCGGGAGGCGTGGAAACGCGACGCCGAAGGCCTGCTGAAAGGGCGTCGCGGCGGTCGATACGGTGACCCTGGGCGGCGCCGATTACGTCATCGAGCAGGCGGTTCCTGCCAGCGCGGAGCCGGTCGTCGGCTTCGACCGACGCGTGGATCCGTTGCGACGCGCAGCGATCGACCTCGCGGTGAGCACGCGCCGCCCCACGCTGAGCCCGTTTCTCGACCTGATGCTCGGCGGCGAGGGTCTCGCGCTCTACGTTCCCGTATTCCAGGGCGACGAGTTGCGCGCGATCATCTCGGCGTCACTGGGGCGCGCCGGATGGCCGAAGTCGATCCTCGACCAGCGCTTTCCCGAGCATTACATCGAGATCGTGCAGAACGGACGAGTCGTGCGCACCGTCGCTCCCGACGGCCCCAGGGCGGCCGCCAAATGGTCGCAGGAGCTTCCGCTGGTCGTGCAGAATGCGCGCTGGACGCTGCGCGCGACGCCGACGCAGAATCTCGTCGCCAGCGGCGCGTCGTCGTTGCCGATCGCCGCATTGGCGCTCGGTACGATCATGGCGACGCTGCTTGCGCTTTCAACCTACCTTTTCCAGACCGCCCGCGCCAATGCAAGAGATCTCAAGCACACCAACGAGCGGCTGGTCAGCGATATCGCGCGGCGCTATCACGTCGAGCAGGAATTGCGCGAAAGCGAAAGCCGCACCAGCCTGATCATCAATGCGGTCAAGGACTGCGCGATATACATGCTCGACACGGAAGGCCGGGTTGCGAGCTGGAATCCGGGCGCGCAGACCCTGAACGGCTATACGGCGGCGGAGATCGTCGGCAAGCATTTTTCGGTGCTCTATCCGTCCGATCGCAAGTCCCCGCCGGAAAAGGAGCTGGCGATTGCGGCCCGTCGCGGCTGGTACGAGGAGGAATGCTGGCATCTGCGCAAGGACGGCAGCCGGTATTGCGGCGACGACATAATCTCGGCGATCCGCGACGAGCCCGGCAATCTTCGCGGCTTTTCCGTCGTCACCCGCGACGCGACGATGCGCCTCGAGCTGCGTGGAGCAGACCGAACGCGCGCGCGACTTTTATTTTCGCTGTTCTCGGGATTCCCGAACCTGGTCTGGCGCTCCGACACGACCGGCGCCTGCGATTACCTGAACCAGGCATGGCTCGAGTACACCGGGCGGAAACAGGAGGAGGAGTTCGGCTCGGGTTGGCTGGACGGCGTGCACCCGGACGATCGCGCGCGCTGGCGGGAAATCATCGCTGAAACCTTTCCCGCGCAGAAGACTTTCGAATACGAGTTCAGGCTGCGCCGCGCCGACGGCAGCTTCGGATCGATCATCTGCAACGGCCGTCCGTATTACGACATGCAGGGCCGCTTTGCCGGCTACCTGAACGCCTGCTACGACAACACGGTGCGGCGCGCGATGGAAAGTGCGCTCAAGGAAAGCGAGGCGCGTTATCAGGGCATGACGGCCAACGTGCCGGGCATGGTGTTCGAGCTGCTGCGCGATCCCGCCGGCAAGCTGTCGTTTTCGTACGTCAGCGAGGGTGTCGTCGCGCTGACCGGCGTTACCGAGGCGGCGCTGACCGCGGACAGCGCGGCGTTCTTCGACCTCGTCGCGCCCGCCGAGCGGCCGCATCTGGAGGCAACTCTCAGAAGCGTCCGCCGCGCAACTGTCGAACTGGAGCTGGAGCGGCCGCATCCAGCCGCGCCACGAGTCGACCGAGAGATGGATCAGTATTCCGGGCCCGCCCAGGCAGGCGGAAAACGCGGGCGTGCTTTGGGACGGCGTCGTGTTCGACGACACGCAAAGCCGTCTGTCGCAGGTGGAGCTCGAACGCTCACGCGAGGAGCTGCGCGAGCTGTCGCGGCACCTGCAGACGGTGCGCGAGGAAGAGAAAGCAGCGCATCGCGCGCGAAGTGCATGACGAGCTCGGCGCGACGCTGAGCGTGCTGAAGATGGACCTGGAGTCACTCGATGCGCACCTGCCGGCCAACCTCTCGGAGGCGCGGGCCAAGCGCAGCGCGATGATTCAGCTGGTCGACTCCGCCGTGGCCACGACGCGCAAGATCGTCACCGACTTGAGACCCAGCATCCTCGATGATCTCGGTCTCGCCGCGGCATTGCGCTGGCAGATCGGTGAATACGAAAACACACCAAGCTGGGGCTTCATCTCGACACGCCCAATCCGGACATTGCAATCGATCGCGAACGTGGATTGGCGCTTTTCCGCATATTCCAGGAAACAATCACCAACGTGGCGCGCCACGCCAACGCGACGAATGCCTGGATAGGATTGGCGCAGACCGACCGCGCCTACGTGCTGACCGTCCGGGACGACGGCGGTGGCGTCAGCGAGGAAGACTTGCGCAAACCGATGTCGCACGGCGTCCGCGGCATGCGCGAACGCGCCCAGCACTTCGGCGGCAACCTGTCGGTCTCCTCGACTTCAGAGGGAACGACCGTCGTCGTGACGATCCCGAAACAGAACGCTTAAAGCCAAGCCGCCAACCCGACGCGGGCACGCCAAAGGCGGCGCCCGCGTCGGGGTCAGCCTGCGCTACGACGGCGGTCGAGCACCGGCCGGTCGCGCACCGCGCCGTAGCCGGACTGGATCCGCCCCAGCGAGCGAGAGCGTTCGCCTCGGAACTGCAGCGTTTGATCGCCGATCACGCGGCCCCAGTTCTCTTCGAGCGCGCCGACGAACGACCTCAGGCGTCCTTCGATCCGATCACGATTCATCGCTGCTCCGATGCGGCGCCGTTAGGCTGATTTGACGACCAGATTGTCGACGACGTTCTTGACCCCGTTGGTCGACGATGCGATTTGCTTCGCCTTGTCGCGCAACTCACTGGAGGCAACGGTACCCGACAAGGGTCACCGTGGCTTCCTTGGTATCGACGTTAATGTCGGTCGACTTCAGGCCCGGCTCCGCAATCAGCGCCGCCTTGACCTTGGCGGTGATCGCCGTGTCGTCGGCCGCCATCGCGACCTTCGCGCTCGCGTTAGCGGTGGTATCGGCAACCTTGTCGGCCGCCCGATCCATCTTCTGGCCGACGGTCGTGCCGGTACCGCTACCCTGCTGGCCGCAGCCGACGACAAGCAGCAAGCTCGACGCCAGCGCTGTAATCGCGATCATAGGCTTTAGGTGACTGTGCATTTTTGCTCCTTGCAAATGTCTGTTCCCGCCTCATGGCCGGCGGTTCTGGCCTCGTGCCGCTAGCAATGTTGTGCGGCACGCTCCCAATACGGCTTCGCGCCGAAATAGGCATGGATGAATACGGCCCAGCTCGCGGTCGAGCAGCTCGTTCATCGCTGCGACGCGCATCGACGGCGCTCGCTCGATCCAATCGCGCGTGGCATTGACGCAGATCCCGTCGCCGTCGACCTGCATATACATCGTGTTCCAGGGCACTGCGATCAGACGCTCGCTCCACTCCGGCGCGTGATCGAGAACGACAACGCCGTAAGCGACGCGGCCGGCGTGCATGTCGACCAAGACGTCGAGCAACTCACCGACGCGCTGGCCTTGGCTGTCGAGCACGATGCAGCCAAGCAGGCTGTCCGCGCCGACGATCGGCGATCGCCCGAGCCCGGCGCGCGTTCACTCCCACGTCGGGGAACAGGTCTGGCGTCCGGGTGCTGTTGCTTTCCCGAGCTTGCCTCAACATGCCTGTCTCTCCTGTGGTAGACAGACTATGCCGAGGGCCGCCGGTTGCCGCTATCGGTCCGCGACTGTTTCTCCTGTCAGCGAAAGGCGCGACCGCTGTCGGACAACGACCTACGTCGCTGATCAGTTTTTCAGGTTGGCCGGCAGATGAGTCAGCAGGTCGGCGAGGTCGTCGGCGTGCTCCTCCTCCTTCGCCTGGATTCTCCATCAGCCGCCGCGACGTTGCATCGAAGGGTGCGAAATACGCTGCGATCTCGCGATAACTGTCGATCGCAATCCGTTCGGCGACCAGATCTTCTTTGATCATGTCGATCAGGTCCTTGCCTTCGACGTATTCCGAATGGCTGCGCGTCGCCAGCCCCTCCGGCGAAAAATTCGGCTCGCCGCCGAGTTGCACGATGCGCTCGGCGATCAGGTCGGCGTGCGCCTGCTCCTCGGTCGCATGCTCGAGGAATTCGGCGGCCACCGGCCCGGCGTGTATCCCGCGGGCCATGAAATGGTGGCGCCGGTAGCGAAGCACGCAGATGATTTCGGTGGCGAGCGCTTCGTTGAGCACGCGAATCGCGGTCTGAGTGTCGCCGCCGTATCCGGCGGTGACGGCGCCTTCTTCGATATGCGCCCGTGCGCGCTTGCGCAAGGTCGCGACGTCGGAAAGAAATGGTTGTTTGCTCATGACGTCTCCTGGGGGATCCGGCGGAGGCGGAAGTGCCGACCCGCGAATGGAGAGTCCGCAGCAGGAATCATGCCGACCCTCGCCCCCGTCGCAGTGTTCGCGCTGCCGGATCGATTGCGATCAAAGATGCCCAGCCGGCGTGTAATTCTTACAGCGAAGAGCAATTAGGCGGCGGAAAGCGCGCAACGTCAGATCAGCGCGCGCTGCCGCTCGACCGCGGCGTCGTGACGACGACCAATGCGGTCATGTTGACAATGCGCCGGACGGTGGCGGACGGAGTGAGGATGTGAATCGGCTGGCCGACGCCGAGCAGGATCGGCCCCAGCGTCAGTCCGCTGCCGGCGGCGACCTTCAGCAGGTTGAACGAAATGTTCGCCGCGTCGAGCGTCGGCATGATCAACAGGTTCGCATCGCCCTTGAGGCGCGAGTTCGGGAAGCACCTGGTCGGCGGATCTGCTCGGACAGCGCGGCGTCGCCGTGCATTTCACCATCGACTTCCAGCTCGGGTTCCTGCGGCGTTGATCAGCGAAAGCGCCGCTGCATCTTGCGCGCCTGCGGGTCGGGTGCTCGAACCGAAGCTCGAATGCGACACCAGCGCCACCTTGGGGGTGATGCCGAAGCGGCGCATCTTCCTCGGCCGCCATGCGCGTGATCTCCGGCGATCTGCTCGGCGGTCGGATCCCGCGTTGACGTAGGTGTCGGCGATGAACACCGTGCCGGTCAGGCAGCAGCACCGCGTTCATCGCCGCCGCGGACGTCGTCACGCCCTCTGCGCAGGCCCGAATGACCTGCTCGACATAGTGCCGGTGCGCCAGCATGCGTGCCGAACGTCGCCGCATAGCATGCCGTCCGCGTCGCCCATGTGATCATCATCGCGCCGATCAACGTCAGCCTGCCGGCGCATCTCGATCTTGGCGAACTGCTGCGACACTCCTGCGCTGCGCCAGTCAGCGGTAGTACTCGGTCCAGTAGGCTCGGTAGCGCGGATCGGATTCCGGGTTGATGATCTCGACGTCGACGCCGGGCTTGATGCGCAGCCCATAGCGCGTCGATGCGGCGCTGCGATCACCGCGGGACGACCGATCAGCATCGGCTTGGCCAGACCCTCGTCGACGACGACCTGCACGGCGCGCAGCACGCGCTCGTCCTCGCCCTCGGCGTAGACGATCGCGCTTCGGCGCCTCCTTCGCGGCCTGGAAAATCGGCTTCATCAGCAGCCCGGAGTGATAGACGAACTGCGACAGGCGCTCGTGGTAGGCGTCGAAGTCGGCGATCGGACGCGTCGCGACGCCGGACGCCATCGCCGCCCGCGCGACCGCGGGCGCGATCTTGACGATCAGCCGCGGGTCGAACGGTTTGGGGATCAGGTAGTCGGCGCCGAACTTGACATCCTCGCACGCCGTACGCCGGCGGCGACGATGTCCGACTGCTCGACCATCGCAAGGTCGGCGATCGCGCGCACGCACGCGAGCTTCATCGCTTCGTTGATCGTCGTCGCGCCGACATCCAGCGCACCGCGGAAGATGAACGGAAAGCAAAGGACGTTGTTGACCTGGTTCGGAAAGTCCGAGCGGCCGGTCGCGATGATCGCGTCGGGCCGCGCCGCCTTGGCGACATCGGGCATGATCTCCGGCTCGGGATTGGCGAGCGCCAGGATCAGCGGTCTGTCCGCCATCTGCTTGAGCATTTCGGGCTTCAGCACGCGCGCGGCCGACAGACCGATGAAGATGTCGGCGCCGGCGATGATGTCGGCCAGCTTGCGCGCGTCGGTGTCCTGCGCGTAGCGCGCCTTGTTGTCGTCCATCTCCTCCTTGCGGCCCGCGTAGACGACGCCGGCGATGTCGGAGACCCAGATGTTCTCGCGCTGGACGCCAGAGCTCCACCAGCAGGTCGAGGCAGGCGAGCGCCGCCGCGCCCGCGCCCGAGCACGACGAGCTTGACCTTGCGCGCATGTCCTTGCCGACGACGCGCAAGGCCGTTGAGCACCGCGGCGCCGACGATGATCGCCGTGCCGTGCTGGTCGTCGTGGAATACCGGAATCTTCATGCGCTCGCGGCACTTGCGTCTCGACGTAGAAGCATTCCGGCGCCTTGATGTCTTCGAGGTTGATGCCGCCGAACGTCGGCTCGAGCGCGCAGATGATCTCCACGAGCTTGTCGGGATCGCGCTCGTCGATCTCGATGTCGAACACGTCGATGCCGGCGAATTTCTTGAACAGGACCGCCTTGCCCTCCATCACCGGCTTGCTGGCGAGCGGGCCGATCGTGCCGAGGCCGAGCACCGCGGTGCCGTTGGTGATGACGCCGATCAGGTTGCCGCGCGCGGTGTAGGTTGCGGGCTGTCGGCCGGATCGCGGACGATTTCGTCGCAGGCGGCGGCGACGCCCGGCGTATAGGCGAGCGCGAGATCGCGCTGGTTGATCAGCTGCTTGGTCGGCAGGATCGAGATCTTGCCCGGCGGATGCGCGCGATGATATTCGAGCGAGGCCTCGCGTATGTCCTGGTCGGGCGTCTCTTTGCTCATCGTTCGTCCGCGGGAAGATGATAGCAGAAGCCGTGCCGGCGCCTTCCTGCCGGCGGCGCGAAGCCGGCGGGCGGCGCTCGCGCTGACCGTATAATGCGCGTATCGCGTCTGCCACGGAGTTCTCTCGCTGATGCTCGTTTTCTGGTTTCTCGCCGGGGCGCTGCTCCTTGCCGCGTTGGGCGTGCTCCTCCTGGCCGCTGCTGCGCCCAGCGCGGTGGCGCGGGCCGGACGCCGACTCGGCCGCAATCGCGGTCTTCCGAGGATCAAAAGCGCGCCACCGACGAGGACTTCGCATCGGGTGTGATCACCGGCGCCGAGCGCGAGGTCGTGCTGTCGGATCTTGCGCAGCGCGTTGCCGACGGATCGGCGCGCCGCACCGCTCTCGCCCGTGCGCGGCGCAACAGCACGGGCTTCTCCCTGGCCGCTGGCGATAGGTCTGCTGGTCTTGATCCCGGTGCTGGCGATCTTCCTCTACGGCCGTCTCGGCGATCCCGCAGCCTCCGCCGTCGCCGCGGCCACCGACGGCGGACAGGAATTGAGCGACCCGCAGATCGCCGCGATGGTCGGCGCGCTGGAGCGTCGGCTCAGCAGCATCCGGACAACGCCGAAGGCCTGGGCGCTGCTGGCGCGCTCGTATTACGTGCTTGGTCGCTTTCCCGCGGCGGCGGAAGCCTACACGAAGGCGCTCGCGCGGGCGCCAGACAATCCCGATCTGCTCGCCGATTACGCCGATACGCTGGGGATGATGCAAGGTCGGCACCTCGCCGGCAAACCGCTCGCGCTGGTAGAGCGCGCACTGGCCATCGATCCGAAACACGGAAGGCGCTGGCCCTGGCGGCGACGGCTGCGATGGAGGCACACGATCCCTCCAAGGCGCTCGCCTACTGGCACCGGCTCGCTGCGCAGCTGCCGCCGGGCCCGATGACGCAACGCAGGTTGCCGCCGTGATCGCGGAGCTGGTGGCGGAGCGCACGGATGGCGTGAACACGATGCGAGCGCCGGGGCCGCGCGCCAGCGCCGCAGGCAGCGGCGGCACAATCAGCGGTCGTGTCGCAGTGAGCACGAGCCTGGCGGCAAAAGTCGCGCCGACCGATATCGTTTTCATTTTCGCGCGCGCTCCGACCGGACCGCGCATGCCGCTCGCTGCGCTGCGCATTCCGGCCAGCGAATTGCCGAAGGACTTCGCGTTGGACGATACGATGGGCATGGCCGCGGGGGCGAAGCTCTCGAGTGCGAGGCGAAGTGATCGTCGAAGCGCGCCTGTCGCGAGCCGGCAATGCGCTTGCGCAGCCCGGTGACCTGTTCGGCAAAGCGCGCCGGTCAAGCCTGGCGCGACGGGCTTGCGCGCATCACAATAGACCAGGTCGTTACCGTAGGAGTCGCTCCGCCGGAAGCATCGCGGTGCCGTGCTATGATCGCCGCCAGCCAAATTCGGGAGGGGCGGCGCGGGCACGGCACGGCGTTCGGACGGCGCGACTCCTCAGCGCAGCGTTCGAGCCCGCGCCGGCATGCGGCCGATCGTTGCGATTGCGGGTCTGCTCGAGCCGCCTTCGCGATTGCCTCCCTCGCCGCGCCGATCGACGACTTGCGCACCGCGGTCGAAGCCGGCGACTCCGCCGCAGCGTACGCCCGTCATTGCGCAACGTCGATCGACGCCCCTGAGCGCCCGCCGGAATTCGATCTGTGGTGCGGCGTCGCGGCCGTCGACATCGGCCGCTCCGGCGAAGGCGTCCTGGCACTCGAGCGTTACGTGCTGCAATTTCCCGACGACGCGCGCGCGCCTCGAGCTGGCGCGCGCTTATTTCTACGCCGGCGACGACGTCCGCGTCGCGCGAAGAATTCGAAGCGAGTGCGCCAGAAGCCAGCCGCCGCCGGAGGTCCAGGCCGGCATCGATCGCTATCTTGCGGCGCTCGACCGATCGCGAGGCCCGCTATCGCGGCCGGCGCACGGCGTTCGTCGAGGTCGGCGGCTGGTTACGACAGCAACGCCAGTGCCGGCGTTGCGCAAGCCGCCATCGGCTTGCCGGTGCTCGGTCCGGTCACCGTCGATGCTTCGGCGTCAAAAAGAGTCGGCGTTCGGATGGCTGGCGGCCGGCGCCGAAATCCGCCATCCCCGTCCGCCGGATTGACGGTCAATGCCAGCGTCTACGGCGGGCGGCACGTTCTACGCGTCGGCGTCGGAACTTCAATCTGGCGAGTCACGGCGCGCGCGCTTGGCGCGAGCTACCGGGCCGATCGCAACGAGTACTCTCTGGCGTATGCTCACGGCGAGATCGCGCTCGACGGGATCGCGCTACCGCTGGGCCGACGGCATCGGCTTCGAGTGGCGCCGCGCAGATCTCCGAGCTGTCTTCGTTCGCGCTTGCGCCGCAATACGCGCGCATCGGCTACGACGGCGACAACGCCGCACGCAATGCCGATTTGACCGCGTTGAGCGCCAGCTATCGGCAGGTGTGGCTGCGCCGCTGGCAGCCGGTGCTCAATGCGACGGTGTTCTACGGCGACGAGCACAATCAGGAGAACCGCGGCGATCTCGGTCGCAGCATCGTCGGGGCGAGCGTCGACGTCACCGTTTCACCGTCGGCCTTCTGGGCGGTCAATGTCGGCCTCGCGTACGCGCAAAGCGACTACGACGCGCCGATCCCGCTGCTTGACGTCACGCGGCGCGACCGCAACCTGGGCGTCAGCGCCGGTGCGGTCTACCTGGTCAACCGGAATCTGAGCGTGCGCGGCGAATACCGGTAGTGCTGAACAACACGTCCAATCTCGAGCTCTACGAATACGCGCCACCTCGGCGTATTGAAAGTCCGCTATGAATTCAAATAGCACGGCCATCTTCCGGCGCAAGCTCGCGTTGCGTTTTCGGCTTGCTGCTCGTCTGCGCGCCTCACCGTGAATTTCGCCTTTGCGCAGACGGCCGGGAAGGTCCTGCTGTCGGTCGGCGACGGTCAACGTCGTCCGTGGCGGCGAGCGTATCCGTCTGGTCGCGGGCGCGACGGTCGGCGCCGGCGACAGCGTCGTCACCGGAGCCGACAGTTACGCGCAGATCCGCTTCAGCGACGATGCGCTGGTCGCGCTCAAGCCCGACACCGAGTTTCGCATCGAGCGCTTCAACTTCGCCGGCCGGCAGGATGGCAGCGAGGCCGCGGTCTTCCGGCTGGTGCGCGGCGGATTCCGCACGCTGACCGGACAGATCGGCAAACTGAACCGCGACCAGTACCAGCTGTTGACCACGCAGGCGACGATAGGCATTCGCGGTACCCACTATCAGGTCCAGATCTGCGCCGCCGGCCGGTGCAGGAACCGCGGCGCCGAGGTGGGTGCCGGAATGTACGGCGGTGCCTACGAAGGCGGCGTCGTCGTCGCCAACGGTTTCGGCAGTGGAGAGTTCGGCGCCGACGAATTCTTCTACGTGCCCGAGTGGACAAGCGCCGCTGCGCTGGCTCGGACCGCCTGATTTTCTGTCCGACAAGCTCGAGCGCGACGCGCGTCGCGCGCACCGGCGCCGACCGAATTGCGTTTTGCCAAGGTGCCCGAAACCGCGCCGCCGCCGGCGTTGCCGCTGGCACCGTTCACGTTCACTGGCGACGGAGGATCTCGGCTCGGGCTTCGCTCGCGCTGGGGCAGACGATCGTCGTCGGGTCGGATCGCTTCACGCGTCGAGCTCGACTCTGCGTCGAACTCCGACCTGCAGCTCGGCATCGTCGGCGGCGCGCTGCATTCGTTCCACAACGGCTCGCTCTCGGCCGATCTCGGCTCGGCAGCGCTGACCGACGTCGGCAGGCGACGGGTCGATCTCGTCACCCTTTGCTGTCGGCAGCGGGCTCAACTGGGGCCGCTGGTCGGGGCCCGGATCGACGATCGCGCAGGCGCTGGGCGATCAGGTGGTGCACAACGATGGTGGCGACCTGCATTACATCTATGGCAATACCGCGACGGCGCTGCCGACATCCGGACAGGTTTCGTACGCGGCGGTCAGGGCGCGCGGTACCGACCGATTCGGGCACCGGCGCCGTCGGTACGCTGGTGTCCGGCGGCACGTGTCAACGTCAACTTCACCACCGCTCAACTCCGGGCTTTCCGGTCTCACCGCCGGCTTCAACGATGCGAACTACTACGATGGGCGGCACAGCCAGCATCATCAATGGCCGCTTCTCGACCGGCGGCGTCGGCGGTGCGGCGATGAGTTGCGCCGGCGGCAGCTGTCAACCGCTGGTCGCCGGGAACTTCACCGGCTTCTTCGCCGGCCCCGGCGGTCCGGCATCGGCATGGACTACTATTTCAACACCCGCACCGGCAGCGTGATCGAGGGCGTCGTCGGTTATCGGCAAATGCGGGCCCGGCGGATGCTGAAGGCCGGCAGGGCTACTTCGTAGCGAAGTTGGTGGCGCCGTCCCAATCCGCCGGCGGTCGTGCCGCGGCGTACATCGCGCAGCGCTGGGCGAAATAGGCGTAGAGACGCGTGGCCGGGTGCGCGCTGGCAAGGGCGGCGAGCGAGGCCGCCGCATCGGCAAAGCGCCGCTCGCGGTATTGCAGCAGCGCTCTGTCCCACGCCGCGAGTTCGCCGGCGATCGCCTCTTTCCGCTTCCGGCAGCGGCTCGAATATCGTGACCGGGTTCGCCCTGCCCTTGACGCGCACGCGATCGATCTCGCGACAGCGGATGTCGGGCACGGCTGGCGCGCGCGTCCTCGCCGATGATGACGCGTCGACGCCGTACTCCTTGGTCAATCCCTCGAGCCTCGATGCGAGGTTGACCGCGTCGCCGAGCACCGTGTAAGCCTTGCGGAATTCGGAGCCCATGTCGCCTACGTTCATTGCGCCGGTGTTGATGCCGACGCCGATGACAAGCTCGGGCCAGCCGCGCTTTTTGAACTCCCGTGCCAGCGACGACATTCTGCGCTGCATCGCCAGCGCGGCGAGAACGGCGTCGCGCGCGTGATTCGGATTGTCGATCGGGCGCGCCCCAGAAGGCCATGATCGCATCGCCGACGTACTTGTCGACCGTGCCGTGGTGCGCGTGGATGATCTCGGTCATCGGCGTCAGATAGGCGTTGAGCATCGCCGACAATTCGCGCGGCGACAGGTTTTCCGACAGCACTGTGAAGTCGCGCACATCGCAGAACAGCACGGTCATCGTGCGGCTCTCGCCGACCATGCTGTATCTCTCCCGCTTTCGACCATTTGCGCGACCCGCTCGCGCGGCACGTACTCGCCGAACATCGCCGAAACCTTGCGGATCTTGCGTTCCTCTCGCATGAAACCGGCCAGCATGTTCCAGCCGAACAGGACCGCGAGCATCAGCAAGGTCGCGGCCACCGGTACGACTTCGTTCAGTTTGATCCACAGCAGAAGGTTCGCCGCGGCCACCAGGCCCAGCTGACGGCGACGACGCCCAGGGCATTGAACACCGGGTCCCGATACGGGATGACGAACAGCACGACCAGCCCGGTCAGCAGCATCATCAGCGCCTCGATCGCGTTCGCGTTCGCCGGAACCGATTTCAAATCCTGGTTCAGCATGCCCGAAAGCAGGCTGGCGTGGATTTCGACTCCGGGAAAGTCGGCGGCCAGCGGAGTCGGGCGCAGATCCTGCAGTCCCTTGGCCGTCGTTCCGACCAGCGCGATCGCGCCGGCAAAATCCGCCGGCGCGCTGCCCGCCAGCACGTCGGCGGCCGAATAGTAGCGGAAAAGTCTTGGGCTTGCCGCGAAACGGGATCAGCGCCGTTCCGTCCGCCGCGGTGGGAAGGGCCAATCCGCCGATATCGAAACCGTCGAGCCTTTGGTCGGAATCGAAATGCGGTGTCACCCGCTTCGCTTCGAGCACGACCCGCGCGATTGCCAGCGACAGCGCCGGGTAGTAGGCGTTGCGATAGAGCTCGACCATCGGAACGCGGCGCACGACGTTGTCGGCATCGAAAAACGGGTCGACGTGGCCGCTGCCCGCGGCCGCCTGCGCAAGCTCCGCGATGGCCGCCGTATAGCCGACGGCGGCCTGGATCGGAATGATGCCGCCGCCGATATCCTGGGCGCGGAACAACGGCGGCGGAGAGCGCCGATCTGCTGCGCCTCGTAGGTGAAGCCGAACCCCAGGATGACCGGCCCTGCCGCGAATCGCGTCGGCGAACCGCGCGTCGAAGTCGAGCTCGGGGCGCAGCCTGTCGAGCGTCGCGACATAGCCGCGGTCTTCCCTGAGATCCGCGCTGCGCCAGCCGCTCGAGGACGTCGATGCCTGACGATCGGTCCGGTTCGGCGAACACGACGTCGAACCCGACGGCTCGCGCCTGATAGCGATCGAGCAATTGGGTCGTCAACCGGGCCAGCTTGTCGCGAGACCAGGGCCAGCGCCCTTCGCGCTGCAGGCTGGGCTCGTTGATGTCGATGATGACGACTTGCGGATCGCCACGATTCGGCAGCGTCAGCTTGAGTCGCGTGTCGTACGAGATCGCTTCGAGCTTGGCCAGCAGCGTCGTCTTGCCGAACTGCGTCAGCGGATGCAGCAGGAAGACGGCGATGATCAGCAGGCCGACGAGCCAGCGCGGCACGCCGATCAGCCACGTGGCGAGCGTCCCGGGCGCGAGACGCACGGCCAGACGAGCTAGCGGCGCGTCCGCCGGCGCAGTGCCGCCATCGCCAGCGCCGCGACCGCGACGGAAAGCAGTGCCAATCCGATCGACGAAAGCGCGGGAATCGCGCTCGCGTCGGATGCCGACGCCGCAACGATTCGCCTTCCCGCCCGGCGCCAACGGCAGCAGGACGCCTTTGATCACCAGCTCATCGACCGGGTCCCGCGCCTGCCGGCAGGTGCGAGCTGTCGCCCGCGTAGAAGGCCGACAAGGTGAAGGCATCGATCGTCAGCCCGGTCAAGCCGGAAGTCGGCGCGGCCGTTCGCGTCGAGCGCGCCGGACAGCGGCGCGGCGATCTGTTCCGGCGGCGTGGCCGGGGGCACGGTGTCGAATGGCGGCCCGCAGAACATGCCGGTGCGGCGTACGCAAAGCTGGACCGCACCCTGCGGCGACGGCGGACCTCCGGACGCGACCAGCGCTACGGTCACCGGCTGCCCGAACACGGCGACCTGTGGCAGCGCGGCCAGCGAGCAGCGTCGTCGCCGCGCGGTTTACGGTGAGCGTGAATGTCTGCACCGCCGGCGCGTTGCAGCCGTTGTTCGCCGTGACCGTCAAGGTCGACGCACCCTGCGGCCTCCGGCGTGCCGCTGATCAGACCCGACGCGGCATCGAAGGAAAGACCGGCCGGCAGGCTGGCGACCGACAGGACCGGCGCCGGACGTACCGGTCGCGCTCACCAGTGAATGCATAGGACGAGCCCGCCGTGGCCGGCGGCGGCGCACCGCTGGTGATCGACGGTTCGGCGCACTCCGGCTCGATCACCAGGGTGAACGCCCTCTGCGCGGTCGTCGATCGGATCGGGAAGGTGTCGATGGCGACGATCAATGCAGTTGAACGTCCCGGTTTGACCCGGCGTGCCGGACAGCGTGCCCGTGTATTGGCATCAGGCTGATCCCGGATCCCGACCAGGCAATTGCCCGGACTCGAGCGACCAGTCGACCGGATACTTGGGCAGATGGCTGTTGACCGGAATGAAGCGTCGCCGCGAACGGACGGCCGACTTCGCGCGATCAGCGTGCTGCTCGGGACGAATGGCGGTGATCGCGCCTGCGCCGGGGCGTCAGCGCACGAGCAGCGAGCGCCGCCAGCAGCGCCGGCATGCAGCGCGGCGGCGCTTCGGGCAAGACGCACTGCGACTCCGGACGACCGAGGCATCGACGAAGTCCTTGCCGGGCGGGATTTGAACGGCGACCGGGCGCAACCTTAGCACATCCGCCGCTCAGCGGCGCCCCTGCCCGGGAAGCGATCCAGCGCCGGGCTATAATCGACCCCTTCCTTCCGCCGCGCAGGTTCGATGCTGGAATCGAAGCAGCTGGCCGCGCAGCGCGGCACCGCGACGCTGTTCTCGGGCATCGATTTCACGCTCGGGCCCGGCGACGCCTTGCTGGTGACCGGCGCCAATGGCAGCGGCAAGACGACGCTTGCTGCGCATTGCGGCAGGCCTGTCGCATGCCGCCCAGGGCACATTGTCGTGGCGCGGCGTTCCGGTTGCGCCACTCGATCCTGACTTGCGTGCGGCGGTCACGTACATCGGCCACGCCGCGGCGTTGAAGGACGAGCTGACGGCCGAGGAGAATCTCGCTTCGCTCGCAAGCCTGCACGCCGGCAGCGCCACCAGCGATGCGATCGGCGCCGCGCTCTGCTCTATGGTCGCTCGAGCGACAGCGCGCCTTGCCGGCGCGCGCGCTGTCGATGGGCCAGCGTCGACGCATCGGCCTGGCGCGGTTGGCGCTGGTGCCGCGCCCGCTCTGGATTCTCGACGAACCGGCTGCGGCGCTGGACACCGCAGGCGTCGCGCTGCTGGGCGACACTGCTCGGCGTGCATCTGGCGCAAGGCGGCATGGCGATTATCGCGACCCATCAGGACATCGCCTTGTCCGGACCGTCGGTGCGCGGCCTGTCGTTGTCATGACCGCCGCGACGGCCGAGGCGCGAGCGCCCTCGCCACCCGGCGCGTGGCGCGGAGCCGCGTGGGCGGTGCGGCGCGATTTGAGCCTCGCACTGCGCTCGAAGGCCGAGCTCGGCGTGCAGCTGTTGTTCTACGTGATCGTCGTCGCCCTCGTTCCGCTCGGTGTCGGTCCCGACCCGGCGCTGCTTCGTGCGCTGGGGCCGGGCGTGCTCTGGGTCGCCGCACTGCTGGCCTCGCTGCTCGCGCTGCCGCGCCTGTTCGCGATGGATTTCGCCGATGGCACGCTCGAGCAGATGGCGTTGTCGCCGTATCCGCTGCCGGCGCCTGATCTCCGGTAAAATAGCGGCGCACTGGCTTGCAACCGGCCTGCCGCTGGTGGCGGCCTCGCCGCTGCTGGGACTGCAGTTCGGCCTCGGGGCGACGAGCTCACCGTGCTGGCCCTCGGCCTGTTGCTGGGAACGCCGACTTTGTCGCTGATGGGCGCCGTCGGCGCAGCGTTGACGCTGGGCTTGCGCAACGGCGCGCTGCTCGCGCTGCTGGTCCTGCCGCTATACGTTCCGGTCCTGATTTTCGGCGCAGGCGCGGTCGACGCAGTGCGCACGGGCCTGGGCGCTACGGCCGAGCTGTCGCTGCTCGCGCGCCGCGCTGATGGCTTCGCTGGTCGGTGCGACGCTCGCCGCTGCGGCCGCGGTGCGTATGGCGCTCGATTGATCGGGAGGAAGCTTCGTTGAACTGGTTCCGATTCGCGTCACCGGCGTCGTTCTTTCCGCTGGCCGCGCGCCTCACGCCGTGGTTCGGCGGGGCCGCGGCGGTGTTTGCGGCGGCGGGACTCTATCTCGGGCTGATCGCAGCGCCGACCGACGCGCAACAGGGCGACGCGTACCGGATCATATTCGTGCACGTGGCGACGGCGTGGATGTCGATGTTCATCTACCTGGTGATGGCGTTCTGGTGCGCGATGTCGCTGATGTTCAATGCCCGGCTGGCGGCGATGATGGCGCAGGCGCTGGCCCCGACCGGCGCGCTGTTCACCGCCCTGGCGCTGATCACCGGCGCGCTTTGGGGCAAGCCGACCTGGGGCACCTACTGGGCCTGGGACGCGCGAATGACCTCGGAGCTCATCCTGCTGTTCCTCTACTTCGGTTACATGGCATTGCGCCAGGCGATCGACGAGCCGCGTCGCGCCGATCGCGCCAGCGCGCTGCTGGCGCTGGTCGGCGCGGTCAACGTCGCCTATCATCTATTTCTCGGTGAAATGGTGGAACACGCTGCACCAGGGCGCGAGCGTCAGCCTGACGTCGGCGCCGACGATGGCCGCGGTGATGCTGGCCGGCATGCTGCTGATGGCGCTGGCCGCCTGGTTCTATTCGATCGCGATCGCGCTGACCCGCGTGCGCGCGATCATCCTCGAACGCGAGCGCCACGCCGGATGGGCGGGCGAGGTCGCGCTCGCGGCCAGGGCCGCGCGATGAGCGTCGCCGAATTTGTCTCCATGGGTGGCTACGGATTCTACGTCTGGGGCTCGTACGCGGCGTGCGCACTGGCGATCGCCGCCGAAATCGTCTTGGTCCGTGCGCGTCTCGCGGCGGCGCGACGCGCCGCCGGCGACCGGGAGCCTTCGCAGTGAAGCCCCGGACGCGCCGGCTCGGCTGGATCGCGGGAGGGCTTGCGCTGCTCGGCGTCGCCACCGCGCTGGTGCTCAACGCGTTCCAGTCCAACCTGGTGTTCTTCTTCACGCCGTCGCAGGTCGCGGCCAACGAAGCACCGCACGGTCGCGCCTTTCGCATCGGCGGAATGGTCGAGACGGGCAGTCTCGCCCGCGATCGCGACAGCCTGACCGTCCACTTCCGGGTGACCGATACCGCGCGCACGATACCGGTCAGCTATACGGGCCTCTTGCCCGACCTGTTCAAGGAAGGCAAAGGCGTCGTCGCGCAGGGATCGCTGGCGGCCGACGGCAGCTTCCACGCTACCGAAGTGCTCGCCAAGCACGATGCCAACTACATGCCGCCGCAGGCATGGGCGGCAATCGACAAAGCCAGACAGGGAATGACGATGCCGAGCCTGCACGAGACGAAGGCAGACAGATGATCCCCGAGCTCGGTCACTTCGCGCTGATCCTGGCGCTGCTGGTCGCCGCCACGCAGGGCATCGTGCCGATGCTGGGCGCCGCGCTCAACCGCCAGCGGATGATGGCGCTGGCGCGGCCGGCGGCGCGGATGCAATTCGTGCTGGTCGCCATCGCGTTCGGGTGCCTCGCATGGTCGTTCGCATCCAACGATTTTTCAGTGCAGAACGTCGCCTCCAACTCCAACTCGGAATTGCCATTGCACTACCGCATCGCGGCCACCTGGGGCTCGCACGAAGGATCGCTGTTGCTGTGGGCCCTGATGCTCACCGGCTGGAGCTGCGCCGTGTCGGTCTTTTCGCGCAATCTTCCCGACGCGCTGGCCGCGCGCGTACTGTCGGTGATGGGCTTGATCAGCGTCGGCTTCCTGCTGTTCCTGCTGTTCACCTCGAACCCGTTCGCCCGGCTGATCCCGCCTGCGCCCGAAGGGCGCGATCTGAATCCGCTGCTGCAGGATCCCGGCATGGTGTTCCATCCGCCGCTGCTGTACATGGGCTATGTCGGTTTCTCGGTCGCGTTCGCGTTCGCATTGGCGGCGCTGATCGGCGGTCGCCTCGATGCGACCTGGGCGCGCTGGTCGCGACCCTGGACGACGGTCGCGTGGGCGTTTCTTACGACCGGCATCGCGCTGGGCAGCGGGTGGGCCTACTACACGCTCGGCTGGGGCGGATGGTGGTTCTGGGACCCGGTCGAGAACGCATCGTTCATGCCCTGGCTCACCGGCACCGCGCTGATCCATTCGCTGGCGGTGACGGAGAAGCGCGGCGCCTTCCAGCAGCTGGACGGTGCTGCTCGCAATCCTTGCCTTTTCGCTGTCGCTGCTCGGGACCTTCCTGGTGCGCTCCGGCGTGCTCACCTCGGTGCACGCCTTCGCGACCGATCCGGCGCGCGGCGTGTTCATCCTTGCCTTTCTGGCGATCGTCATCGGCGGCTCGCTTGCACTGTTCGCCTGGCGCGCCGGCAGCGTCGGGCTCGGCGGCTCGTTCGCGCTGGTTTCGCGCGAGTCGATGCTGCTCGCCAACAACATCGTGCTGATCGTCGCGATGGCGAGCGTGCTGCTCGGAACGCTCTATCCGCTGTTCCTCGGACGCACTCGACCTGGGCAAGATTTCGGTCGGGCCGCCGTATTTCGAAGCGGTGTTCTACCCGTTGCTGGCGCCAGCCGTCTTCCTGATGGGTGTGGGTCCGATCGCGCGGTGGAACCGCGCCGCGGTGCCCGAGCTTGCGGCACGACTCAAAGTGGGCGCTGGTGGTCGCGCTGGTCAGCGCGCTGCTGCCTGCCGTTCGTGCTCGGGCGCTGGTCGCCGCTGATCGCCGTCGGTCTGTTTCTCGCGCTGTGGCTGTTCGCGAGCACCGCGGTCAACCTGTGGCAGCGGCTCAAAGGCTCGCATCGCGGCAGTCTGTGGGCGAGGCTCGCCGCGAATCCGCCCTCGTATTACGGCATGCTGCTCGCGCATTTCGGCGTCGGCGTTTTCATCGTCGGCGTCACGCTGGTCAAGGGCTATGAGATCGAACGCGACGTGCGGCTCGACGTCGGGCAGCGAGTCGCCGTCGGCCCGTACGAATTCGCTTTCCTCGGTGTGACGCCCGCGCCGGGCCCGAATTATCGGGCGCTGGTCGGCACGGTCGAGGTTCGCCGAGACGGGCGCCTGATCGAGACGCTGCATCCGGAAAAGCGCATCTACAACGCGTCCGGTCAGACGATGACGATCGCGGCGATCGATACCGGAATCTCCGGCGATCGTTATGTCTCGCTTGGCGAGGCGGTCGGCGGTGACGGCGCGATCGCCGGTGCGTGGAGTGTGCGCATCTATCTGAAACCCTTCGTCGACTGGATCTGGCTCGGCGCGTTCGTCATGGCGCTCGGCGGCTTTGTCGCCGTTTCCGATCGGCGCTATCGCCTCGCGGTGCGCCGGCGGCTTGGCGCGCTGGCCGGCGCCGCGGCGGGCGAGTGACCGTATCGTCGATGAAAACGCTGCGGTGGTCGATACCGCTGGCGGTTTTCGTCGTGCTGCTCGCATTCCTCTGGGTCGGACTGGGACGCGATCCGCACGAGGTGCCGTCCCCGCTGATCGGCAAGCCCGCCCCGGCATTCCAGCTGGTGCAGTTGCACGATGCGGGAAAAACGCTCGCGTCCGACGATCTCAAAGGCAAGGTATGGCTGCTCAATGTCTGGGCGTCATGGTGCGTGTCCTGCCGCGTCGAGCATCCGCTGCTGCTGCAGCTTGCCAAGACCAACGTCGTCCCGGTGTACGGTCTCGACTACAAGGACAAGACCGGTGACGCTCTCGCGTGGCTCGCGCAGCACGGCAACCCGTACACCGCGTCGATCGTCGACAGCGACGGCAAGGTCGGCATCGACTACGGCGTATACGGCGTGCCCGAGACATTCCTGATCGACAAGGCAGGCGTCGTCCGCTACAAGCAGATCGGACCGCTGACCGTCGAGGCACTGCAGCAGAAGATCCTTCCGCTGGTCCGGCAGCTGCAGCAATGACTGGGCGCGGAGCGATCGGCGCATGCCTGATGGCGATCGCGATCACGATCATCGCCGGCGCTGCATCGGCCGCCGACGCGCCGCCGGCGACCGTCAGCGGCGCTCGAAGCGCGGCTCAAGAAGCTCGAAACCGAGCTTCGCTGCCTGGTCGTGCCAGAATCAGACGCTTGCCGATTCGAACGCCGATCTCGCCAGCGACTTGCGCCGCGAAGTGCGTGAGCAGGCACTCGCCGGGAAGAACGATTCCGAAATCCGCGACTATCTTGTCGCCCGCTACGGCGACTTCGTGCTCTACGACCCGCCGTTGAAGCGCACGACCTGGCTGTTGTGGTTCGGCCCGTTTACCCTGCTCGCCGGCGGCGGCTAGTGTGGTGGCAGGTCTTGCGGCGGCGGCAGCGCGCGTCGGCCTCGGCACCGACCCGCGATCCCGCCGTCGAGGCCGCGCGCGCGCGTTGCTCGACGACGAGCCGCCGCCGTAGGCGTGTACTCCAGGCGCGGCTGTTCGTGCCGCGCATCGGCGACAGGCGCTAAAGACTCGCGCCGCAGTTGCCAGCTACAGCTCGAAGTTCGCCGGATTTTCCTCGTGGCACGAGCGGCAGAATACGCTGCCCGATTGCCCGCGCTCGCGCGCCAGCGCCGCCAGCACGGCTTCCGCGCGCGGGCGGTCTCGTTCGTTCGCCAGCCAAACCTGCGGTTGGGCGATATCTGGCGGAACCTCGCCGACGATGCTCGACGCGTGCTCGTTGAAGACGTGCGCGCTGATACCGGCATGCTGCAGCCGGTGCAGCAGCAGGTAGGCGTCGAATCGATTCAGCGCCGTGTAGAAGCGTTCCATCGCTTGTTTTCCGGCCGCGATCATACCGCGGGTGCCATGGCAGCCAGCATGCGGGCGCTCACTCGCCGGAGCGCTTGCTGCCATCGCCAGGCGTCGGCGCAGATGGCGTCGATGTCGCGCCGCGCGCGCACGCCCAGCACCGCCTCGGCGCGCGACGGATCGGCATAGTAAGCCGCGACGTCGCCGGGCCGGCGCGGCGCGACCCGCCGCGGTATCGTCCGGCCGCAGGCGCGTCTCGAACGCGGCGATCAATTCAGTACCGAATGGCCGCGTCCGGTGCCGAGATTGAGCGCGACGGCACCCGGCGTCGAGGCCAGATATGCGAGAGCCGCTACGTGCCCCGCGGCCAGATCCATCACGTGGATGTAGTCGCGCACGCCGGTCCCATCGGACGTCGGCCAGTCGTCGCCGTAAATGTCGATTTCGGCGAGCTTTTCGGCGGCGACGCCGGCCAGCAGCAGGGACGAGGTTGTTCGGCCTGCCCGACGGCGCCTCGCCGATCGCCGCGCTGCTGTGCGCCCCGGCGGGATTGAAGTAGCGCAGCAGCGCGATCCGCCATGAGCGATCGGCGGCGGCGAGGTCCTCGAGCAGCTGCTCGACAATGCGCTTGGTGCGGCCGTAGACGCTGTGCGGGCGAAGCGGCGCGTCTTCGGTGACGGGGTTCTTGTCCGGCTGCCCATACACGGCTGCCGACGAACTGAACACCAGCCGCTTGACCCCTGCCGCCGCCATCGCCGCGACCAGCGCGATAGCGCCGCCGACGTTGTTGTCGTAGTAGCTCAAGGGTGCGCTTCGCCCTCGCCTGACCGGCCTTCAATCCCGCGCAATGCACGACCGCCGCGATCGAGTGCTCGGCAAAGATCCTCGACAAGGCGGCCTTGTCGCGCACGTCGGCCGTGATGGACGGTATCTGCCGATCGGTGATGCGACGCAGGCGCGGGATCACCGATGGCGAGCTGTTGCAGAAATTGTCGACGACGATCGGCTGGTGTCCGACGCGGGCGAGCTCTCGACGACGATGTGCGAACCGATATAGCCCGCACCGCCGGTGACGAGGACGGTGTCTGCCATCAGACTATGTTACGCGAGCCACCTGACGCAGGGCGAAAAAAGCCGGGCGCGAAAGCCCGGCTCGATTTGTCGACAGCGATCGATCAGGCGGCCTTGGCGGCGACCCGCGATGCCTTGGCTTTGGGCGCAGCTGCACTTCGGCTTTGGGCGCAGCGGCCTTGTTCTCGACGGTGGCGTCGGCGTCGGCCTTCCGGAACTGCGGTCGACGAGCTCGACCAGCGCCATCGGCGCGTTGTCGCCCTGGCGGAATCCGTACTTGAGGATGCGCAGATAACCGCCCGGACGCTTGGCGTAACGCGGCCCGAGCTCGTCGAAGAGCTTGCTGACGACGGCGCGGTCGCGCAGCCGGTTGAACGCCAGGCGGCGGTTCGCCACCGTCGGCGTCTTGCCCAGCGTGATCAGCGGCTCGGCGACGCTGCGCAATTCCTTCGCCTTCGGCAGCGTCGTCTTGATGACTTCGTGCGTCAGCAGCGAATTGGTCATGTTGCGCAGCATCGCGAGGCGGTGGCTGCTGGTGCGATTGAGTTTACGCAATCCGTGGCGGTGGCGCATGATTCCTTCGTTTCCCTTACGGCCGGTCGAGGTTCGCCGGCGGCCAGTTCTCGAGCTTCATCCCGAGCGAAAGGCCGCGCGAAGCCAGCACTTCCTTGATCTCGTTCAGCGACTTGCGTCCGAGGTTCGGCGTCTTCAGCAGTTCGGTCTCGGTGCGCTGGATCAGGTCGCCGATGTAGTAGATGTTCTCGGCCTTCAGGCAATTCGCCGAGCGCACGGTGAGCTCGAGATCGTCGACCGGACGCAGCAGGATCGGATCGACCTGCGGCATCGAACGCTGCTCGGTCGGCGCTTCGGTGCCCTTCAGGTCGGCGAACACGCCGAGCTGCTCGACCAGGATCGCTCGCCGCGTAGCGGATCGCCTGCTCGGGCTCGATCGACGCCGTTGGTCTCGATGTCCATCACCAGCTTGTCGAGGTCGGTGCGCTGCTCGACCCGCGCGCTCTCGACCGCGTAGCTGACGCGGCGAACCGGCGAGAACGAGGCGTCGAGCAGGATGTTGCCGATGCTGCGTCCGCCGTCCGGCTTGATGCGCGACCGTCGCCGGCTGATAGCCGCGGCCCTTCTCGACCTTGATCTCCATCTCGATCTTGCCGCCCGCGGTCAGGTGCGCGATCAGGTGATCGGGATTGATGATCTCGACGTCGTGGTTCGGCTCGATGTCGGCCGCCGTGACCGGACCTTCGCCGGTCTTCGCGAGCTTCAGCGTCACGTGGTCGCGGTTGTGCAGCTTCAGCACGACGCCCTTTGAGGTTCAGCAGCACGTCGACGACGTCCTCCTGAACTCCGTCCAGCGCCGAGTACTCGTGCAGCACGCCGGTGATCTTGACCTCGGTCGGCGCGTAGCCGGGCATCGACGACAGGAGCACGCGCCGGAGCGCGTTGCCCAGCGTATGACCGTAGCCGCGCTCGAACGGCTCCATCACGACCTTGGCGTGGAACGGCGACGTACTCTGCACATCGATGATGCGCGGTTTCAAGAAAGCATTGCTCTGCATGCGGAATCCTTAAGGCAAATCCTAGAGCGATGCCGGCCAAATGCCGCGCCGCTTACTTCGAATAAAGCTCGACCACCAGGCTTTCGTTGATGTCCTGGCCGAATTCGGACCGGTCCGGCGCGCCCTTGAACGTGCCCGCCATCTTCTTGACGTCGACTTCGACCCACGACGGAAATCCGATCTTCTCGGCGAGCTGCAGCGCATCGACGATGCGCAGCTGCGTCTTGGCGCCTTCCTTGACCGCAACGATGTCGCTCGCCTTGACCAGCGCCGACGGGATGTTCACGATCTTGCCGTTGACCGACGACCGCGCGGTGCGACACCAGCTGCCGCGCCTCGGCGCGGGTCGAGCCGAAGCCCATCCGGTAGACGACGTTGTCCAGCCGCGACTCGAGCAGCTGCAGCAGGTTTTCGCCGGTCGACTCCTTTGCGCTGCGCGGCCATCGTGAAATAGCGGCGGAATTGCCGCTCGAGGATGCCGTAGGTGCGCCGCAGCTTCTGCTTCTCGCGCAGCTGGTTGCCGTAGTCCGATTGGCGCATGCCGGATTTCACGCCATGCTGGCCCGGCTTGGAGTCCAGCTTGCACTTGGAGTCGAGCGATCGACGCGCGCTTTTCAGGAAAAGGTCGGTGCCTTCCCTTCGCGCCAGCTTACATTTGGGTCCGGGTATCGAGCCACGTTGCTATCCTAGAATTTGGTCAGATGCGGCGGCGCTTCGGCGGGCGACAGCCGTTGTGCGGCACCGGCGTCACGTCCGAAATGCTGGTGATCTTCAGTCCCAGCGCATTGAGCGCGCGCACCGCGGACTCACGCCCGGGTCCGGGTCCCTTGATCCGTCACCTCGAGGTTCTTGACGCCGCATTCCTGCGCCGCCTTGCCCGCCGATTCGGCGGCGACCTGCGCGGCGAACGGCGTCGACTTGCGCGAGCCTTTGAAGCCGGCGCCGCCCGACGTCGCCCACGACAGCGCGTTGCCCTGCCGGTCGGTGATCGTGATGATCGTGTTGTTGAACGACGCGTGGATGTGCGCGATGCCCTTCGGATACGCTCTTCTTCACCTTCTTGCGCGCTCGCGTGGTGCCGGTCTTGGTCGGTGCCTGTGCCATTCGCTATTTCCTTGTTCCTTGCTCGGTCCTGAAGCATCCGGTCGCCGGGTTTGCTTGGGCGCGGGCTGCCCGCGGGCTTGCCGGTTCCCTTGGTCATCTGCGACTGGCGCGCCTTGCGGGCCCTTGCGCGTGCGCGCGTTGGTGCGCGTGCGCTGGCCGCGTACCGGGAGGCCCTTGCGGTGCCGCACGCCGCGGTAGCAGCCCAGGTCCATCAGCCGCTTGATGCTCATCGTCACTTCGCGGCGCAGGTCGCCCTCGACCGTGTAGCGGCCGACCAGCTCGCGCAGCTTGTCCATTTGCGCGTCGGACAGGTCCTTCACCTTCTTCGGTGCCGTCGACGCCGGCGGCCACGCAGATCGCCTGGGCGCGCGCGGCGGCCGATGCCGTAGATCGCCGTCAGCGCGACGTCGGCATGCTGGTGATTCGGAATGTTGACGCCTGCAATGCGGGCCATATGCCTACCCTATCGTTCTGATCCGTTAACCTTGACGCTGCTTGTGACGCGGTTCCGTGCAAATGACTCGCACGACGCCGTTGCGCCGGATGATCCTTGCAGTTGCGGCAGATCTTCTTCACCGATGCCAGTACTTTCATTGCCGTTTCTCCGTCAATCGTCGCGCGTCAACGCGCGCCGCTGAAATCTCGCTATCACTTCGGCGCGGAAGATGATCCGCGCCCGCGGACAGGTCGTACGGCGTCAGGTCCACCGTCACCTTGTCGCCCGGCAAAATCTTGATGTAGTGCATCCGCATCTTTCCGGAGATGTGTCCCAGCACTACATGACCGTTTTCCAGCTTCACCGGAACGTCGCGTTGGGCAGCGTCTCCAGGATCTCTCCCTGCATCTGTATCGTTTCTTCCTTTGCCATCAGCGCGTGGGCAAGCCGCCCTTGAAGTTCGCCTTCTTGAGCAGGCTCTCGTACTGCTGCGACATCATGTACGCCTGCACCTGGGTCATGAAGTCCATCGTCACGACCACGATGATCAGCAGCGACGTGCCGCCGAAGTAGAACGGGACGTTCTTCCACGCGATCAGGAAGTTCGGGATGAAGCACACGACCACCAGGTAGAGCGAACCGATCAGAGTCAGACCGCAAGCGTGATCTTCTCGATGTACTTCGACGGTCTGCTCGCCGGGCCGGTACCCGGAATGAACGCGCCGCTCTTCTTCAGGTTCTCCGCGGTCTCCTTCGGGTTGTACTGCAGCGCCGTATAGAAGAAGCAGAAGAATATGATCGCCGACGCGTACAGGATCTCGTGCACCGGCTGGCCGGGCGCGAGCGTCGCCGCCAGGTCGCGCAGCCAGATCGTGTTCTCGCTCGAGCCGAACCACTGCGCCCAGCGTCGCCGGGAACAGGATGATCGACGACGCGAAGATCGGCGGAATCACGCCGGCCATGTTGAGCTTCAGCGGCAGGAACGACTGCTGGCCCGCATAGACCTTGTTGCCGACCTGCCGTTTCGCGTAGTTGACCTGGATCTTGCGCAGCGCCCGCTCGACGAACACCACGAACGCCGTGACCGCGACGACCAGCGCCGACGATGCCGAGCACCAGCGGGATCGAATAGGCACCGGTGTTGACCTGCTCCAGCGTCTGGCCGATGGCGTCGCGGCAGACCGGCCGCGATGCCGGCGAAGATGATCAGCGAGATGCCGTTGCCCAGGCCCCGCTCGGTGATCTGCTCGCCCAGCCACATCAGGAACATCGTCCCGGTCACCAGCGTGATCGCCGACAGGAAGCGGAACGCGACGCCCGGGCTCGAGCACCAGTCCGGCCTGCGCCTCGAGCGCGATCGGAGATGCCGAGCCCCTGGAAGAACGCGAGCCCCAGGGTCGCGTAGCGCGTGTACTGCGTGATCTTGCGCCGGCCCGACTCGCCTTCCTTCTTGAGCGCCTCGAGCGTGGGCACGACCACCGTGCACAGCTGCATGATGATCGACGCCGAGATGTACGGCATGATCCCCAGCGCGAAGATCGAGAAGCGCGGCAAGCGCGCCGCCGGAGAATACATTGAACAGGCCGAGGATGCCGCCCTGCTGCGACTGGAACAGTTCGTCGAGCACTGACGCGTTGATCCCCGGCACGGGGATGTGCGTTCCGATCCGGTAGACGACGAGGCGCGCCGAGCAGAAACAGCAGCACGCCTTTTCAGGTCCGCGTATCGGTTGCCGCTCTTCTGCGCCGGATTGGTGGTGGCCACGTATTCCTGCTTTCGCGCTCGTTGGCGCCGGCTTACGCGACGCTGCCGCCGGCGGCTTCGATCGCCGCGCGGCGCGCCTTGGTCGCCAGCACGCCCGACAGCTTCACCGCCTTCTTCGAGCTCGCCGGTCTTGATCACCTTCGACCGTCTTCGCGCCGCGCCGGCACGAGTCCGGCCGCCTTGAGCGCCAGCAGGTCGATGTCGGCCACCGGCACCTTGCGCGCAGGTCCGACAAGCCGCACTCTCGGCGGCGTCGCCGCGCGTGCGCGAGACGAAGCCGCGCTTGGGCAGCCGGCGCTGCAGCGGCATCTGGCCGCCTTCGAAGCCGACCTTGTGGAAGCCGCCCGAGCGCGATTTCTGGCCCTTGTGGCCGCGGCCCGCCGTCTTGCCCAAGCCCGAGCCGATGCCGCGGCCGACGCGGCGGCTTGCGCCTTCTTGCTTCCGGCCGCGGGCTTGATGCGTGTTCAATCGCATCGTCTGCCTCGTCCTTCAGCGCTCGGTTGCCTCGGTGACCTTCGGAGATATAGCCGATCTTGTCGATCATCGCCGCGTCGTCCGGCGTGTCGCCGCAACTTCGACGCTGTGCATGCGTCCACTTGCAGGCCCAGCGCCGCGAACCGTCGCGCGATGGTCGGGCTTCTTGCCCATCAGCCCGCGCACCAGCGTGACCTGCACCATTCCGATTTTCTTGTCCGCCGCCATGCCTCACGCCTTCCGTCAGCTGCTCGACCGTCAAGCCGCGCTTGGCGGCGATCTCCGCCGGCGAGTTGCAGGTTCTCGAGCGCGTTCAAGCGTCGCGCGGACGATGTTGTACGGGTTGGTCGAGCCGTGGCACTTGGCGAGAATGTTGGTCACGCCGACGACATCGAACACCGCCCGCATCGGGCCGCCGGCGATGATCGCCGGTACCTTCGCGACGCCGGCTGCATGAACACCTTGGTCGCGCCGTGACGACCCTCGACGGCGTGGTGCAGCGAGCCGCTCTTCAGTCGCACCTTGATCATCCTGCGCCGCGCTTCTTCCATCGCCTTTGCACCGCGACCGGAACTTCCTTCGCCTTGCCCTTGCCGATGCCGACCCGGCCGTCGCCGTCGCCGACGACCGTCAGCGCCGCGAACGCGAGAATCGCCCGCCCTTCACCACCTTGGTGACGCGGTTGATGGCGATCATCTTCTCCCGCAGGCCGTCGCCGCGATCGTCCTGCTGTTGCCTGCCTTGCTGCCTGCCCATCGGCTTTGCCATGTTCGGTCCCGTCTTTCTCGTTTGGCGCTCGGAACTTCAGGCCGTCCCTCGCGGGCGCGTCGGCCAGCGCCTTCACGCGGCCGTGATACTTGAATCCAGAGCGGTCGAACGCGACCGCCTCGATGCCCAGCTCCTTCGCCTTTTCGGCGATGCGCTTGCCAACCACCGCCGCCGCGGCCTTGTTGCCGCCGTTCTTCAGTGTCCTTGCGCGACCTCGCCCTCGAGCGTCGACGCGCTGGTCGAGCACCCTGTCGCCGCGTACGGCGCGACGATCTGCGCGTAGATGTGGCAGTTCGACCGGCTGACCACCAGCCGGTTCGCGCGCTGCTGCGGCAATGCGCACCCGGGTCTTGCGGGCGCGGCGGACTCGAGCGTCTCTTCTTGTTCATCGGCTGCGTACCTCCAGCTGCTCGCTTACTTCTTCTTCGTCTCTTTGATCACGACCCGCTCGCCGACGTAGCGCACACCCTTGCCCTTGTACGGCTCGGGCGGACGGTAGGCGCGGATCTCCGCCGCGACCTGCCCGACCTGCTGCTTGTCGATGCCCTTGATGACGATCTCCGGTCTGCAGCGGCGTTTCCGCCTTCACGCCCTTGGGCATCCTGTGCACCACCGGATGCGAAAAGCCGAGCGACAGGTTGAGCTTGTCGCCCGCCGCCTGTGCCGCGATAGCCGACGCCGACGCAGCGCCAGTTTCTTCTCGCAGCCGTCGGTCACGCCCTTGACCATGTTCGCGACCAGCGCGCGCAGCGTGCCGTGCATCGCGCTTCGCCTCCTCGCTGGCCGCCTTGAACACCAGCGTGTCGCCGTTCTTCTCGATCGGTGATCGCTCGTCGCCGAACTGGCGCGACGAGCGACCGAGCGGACCCTTGACCGATGATCTCGCCCGGCCGCCGACGTTCACTTCGACCTTCGGCGGCAGCTTGATCGAGGTTGATTGCCGATGCGGGACATGTTCTCTTCCCGTCACGCGACGATGCACAGCACTTCGCCGCCGACGCCGGTGGCGCGCGCCTTGCGATCGGTCATCACGCCGCGCGAGGTCGAGACGATGGCGATTCCGAGCCCGTTCATCACCCGCGGGATATCGTCCTCTGCCCTTGTAGATGCGCAAGCCCGGCTTCGACACGCGCTCGATCTTTTCGATCACCGGCCGGCCCGCGTAGTAGCTTCAGCGCGATCTCTAGCTGACGGCTTGGCCTCTCGCCGCCCGACGGCGAAGCCCTCGATGTAGCCCTCGTCCTTGAGCACCTTGGCGATCGCCAACTTGACCTTCGACGTCGGCATCTGCGACCGTGGCCTTTTCCGCGAGCTGCGCATTGCGGATGCGCGTCAGCATGTCGGCGATCGGATCAGTCATGCTCATGTGTTCACCTCAACCTCGGTTGCGCACGTCGCGTTTATGGCTAATCGTTGCGCCGGAAAAGGCGCTCATTACCAGCTGGCCTTGACCACGCCGGGAATCTCGCCGCGCATCGCGATCTCGCGCAGCTTTGTTGCGCGCCAGGCCGAACTTGCTGTAGACGCCGCGAGGGCGGCCGGTCAGCCTGCAACGGTTGCGAAGCCGCGTCGGGCTCGGCGTTGCGCGGCAGCTGCTGCAGCTTGTGTCGCGCAGCCAGACGGTCCTCGTCGGAGAGCCTGCATGTTGCCGATCGATCGCCTGCAGCTCAGCACGCTTCTTGGCGTACTTTTTCACCAGTCACGCGGCGTTTCAGATCGCGGTTGATCGACAGCCTTTTTCGCCATGACGTCCTTCAGTCTCGTTAGTTCTTGAACGGAAATTTGAACGCGGCCAGCAGCGCCTTTGCCTCGGCATCGGTCTTGGCCGTGGTCGCGATCGTGATGTTCATGCCCCGGATCGAATCGATCTTGTCGTACTCGATCTCCGGGAAAATGATCTGTTCCTTGACGCCCATGTTGAAGTTGCCGCGGCCGTCGAAAGAGCGGCCCGGACACGCCGCGGAAGTCGCGCACGCGCGGCAGCGCGATCGACACCAGCCGGTCGAAGAACTCGTACATCCGCTCCTGGCGCAGCGTCACCATGCATCCGATCGGGTAGCCGGTGCGGATCTTCCACACCGCGATCGACTTCTTAGCCTTGGTGATCACGCGGTTTCTGACCGGAGATCTTCTGCATGTCGGCAACTGCGTTTTCGAGGATCTTCTTGTCGGCGATCGCTTCGCCGACGCCCATGTTGAGGACGATCTTCGTCGATCCGCGGGACTTGCATGGTCGACTTGTAGCCGAACTGCTGCGACCAGCGCCGGAACGACTTCCTTGTTGTAGATTTCCTTGAGGCGGGCCATGGTCAAACTCCGATCACTTCGCTCGTTCGACTTGTAGAAGCGAACCTTGCGGCCGTCGTGCGAGCGTGCGAAAGCCGATCCGGTCCGCCTTCTAGCGTGATCGGGTTCCAGATCGCGACGTTGGACACGTGGATCGGCGTTTCCTTGGTCACGATGCCGCCCTGCTGATTCTTCATCGGGTTGGGGCGCGTATGCCGCTTGCACCTGGTTGATGCCGGCGACCACGACGTGCTCGTCATCGACGACCACGCGTCACGTCGCCGCGCTTGCCCTTGTCGCGGCCGGCGATCACGACGACGTTGTCGCCCTTCTTGATCTTGCGCATGGTCATAGGACCTCCGGCGCGAGCGATACGATCTTCATGAAGCGCTCGGTGCGAAGCTCGCGCGTGACCGGCCCGAAGATGCGCGTTCCGATCGGCTCGAGCTTGGGCGTGAGCAGCACGGCGGCGTTGGTGTCGAACTTGATCTTGGCGCCGTCGTCGCGACGAACACCGTGGCGAGTGCGAACGACAACCGCGCTGTAGATCTCGCCTTTCTTGACGCGGCCGCGCGGCGCCGCATCCTTGATGCTGACCTTGATGATGTCGCCGATGTGCGCGTACCGGCGCTTGGAGCCGCCGAGCACCTTAATGCACATCACTCGCCGGGCGCCGGTGTTGTCGGCGACCTCCAGCATCGTTTGCATCTGGATCATTGCTCAATCTCCAACTTGACCCGCTCGCTGACACGCTTAAGCCTCGCGGCGACCAGTTTTGGAACCCGTCCGGGTGAACTGCCGCGGCCGGCCTGGATGCCTGTTCAGGGTCCTGAAAAAGCCTCAGGCCAGCGTGCGGCAGGCGAAGCTCATAAGTATGACAGTTTTCAATCGCGTTGGCAAGCCCGGCCAAGCTCAAGCCCTTAAATATCCTTGGCTTTTTCGATCAGGCGCTTCACCCGCCAGGCCTTGGTCTTGGCGAGCTTGCGGCAGGCCTCGATCTCGACCAAGTCGCCTGCCTTGTACTCGTTGTTCTCGTCGTGCGCGTGGTACTTGTTGGACCGGGTCACGACCTTGCCGTAGAGCGGGTGCTTGACGCGGCGCTCGACCAGCACCGTCACCGTCTTGTCCATCTTGTCGCTGACCACTCGGCCGATCTGGGTCTGGATCAGGCTGCCCTTGACTGCGGGGGCGCCGGCCGCGGCGCCATCGGCCGCGTCCTTGGCTCGGTTGTTCCATGAGTTCGGTCATGTCGTGTGCCGTCTTCGATTTGTGGGTAAGCAGTGTTCGCACTCTGGCGATGTCGCGCCGGACCGCGGGCAGCTTGGACTGGTTCGTGAGCTGTTGCGTCGCCTTCTGCATGCGCAGGCCGAACTGCTCCTCAGAGCAAGCGCGTGAAGCTCGGTCGTGAGCTCGTCAGGCGACTTGGCCTTCAAGTCCTTCCTGCGTTCGGAAATTTTCATGGTCGCGGTCCTTTAGCCGAGAAGCCGATGGACGAACGTCGTCCTGATCGGCAGTTTGGCGGCGGCAAGCGCAAACGCCTCGCGGGCCAGCGCCTCGTCGACGCCATCCATTTCGTAGAGAACCTTGCCCGGCTGGATCTCGGCGACGTAGTACTCGGGATTGCCCTTGCCGTTGCCCATCCGCACTTCGGCCGGCTTTTGCGACATCGGCTTGTCGGGGAAAATACGGATCCAGATCCGGCCGCCGCGCTTGATGTGCCGCGTCATCGCCCGCCGCGCGCGCCTCGATCTGGCGCGCGGTCAGACGGCCGCGCCCGACCGCCTTCAGCCCGTATTCGCCGAAGCTGACCTTGGCGCCGACGGTCGCAACGCCCTTGTTGCGGCCCTTCTGCTCCTTGCGGTACTTCCGTCTAGCTGGCTGCAGCATTTTTCACTCCCGCAGGCTTGCGCGCCCGCTTCGGTGCTTCGGGCGCCGGCACGGGCGCCGCAAGCGGCTCCGCGTTGTGCGGCATCACTTCGCCCTTGAACACCCAGACCTTGATGCCGATGACGCCATAGGTCGTCTTCGCTTCCGCGAAACCGTAGTCGATATCCGCCCGCAGCGTGTGGAGCGGCACGCGTCCCTCGCGATACCACTCGGCAACGCGCGATTTCGATGCCGTTCAGCCGCCCCGAGCTCATGATCTTGATGCCCTGCGCGCCGAGGCGCATCGCGTTCTGCATCGCGCGCTTCATGGCGCGGCGGAACATGATCCGCTTCTCGAGCTGCTGGCGCGATCGAGTCGGCGACAAGCTGCGCGTCGATCTCGGGCTTGCGGATCTCCTCGATGTTGAGCCCGACTTCGGTGCCCATCATCTTGCGCAGGTTCGCGCGCAGCGTCTCGATGTCCTCGCCCTTCTTGCCGATGACCACGCCGGGGCGCGCGCTGTGGATGGTGATGCGCGCGTTCTTGGCCGGGCGCTCGATCGTGATCTTGCCGACCGAGGCGTGCGCGAGCTTCTTCTTGAGATATGCGCGGACCTTGATGTCCTCGTTCAATATCGTCGGGAAGTGCTTGCTGTTGGCGTACCACTTCGACGTCCAGTCGCGATTGACGGCCAGACGGAAGCCGGTCGGATGTATCTTCTGTCCCATGACCTAGTCCTTTTTCCGTCACCGACGGTGACATGGATGTGGCAAGTCTGTTTCGAGTATCACGTTGCCACGTCCCTTGGCCCGCGCCGTAAAGCGGCGCAGGTTGGTCGCCTTGTCGAGATAGATCGTCTTGACCTTCAGCTCGTCGACATCGGCACCTTCGTTGTGCTCGGCGTTGGCGATTGCCGACTCCAGCACCTTCTTGATGATCTTGGCGCCCTTCTTGGGGCTGAACGCCAGCACGTCGAGCGCCTTGTCGACGGCCAGACCGCGGATCTGATCGGCGACGAGCCGGCCCTTCTGGGCCGACAGGCGCACGCCGCGCAGGATTGCTTTGGTTTCCATCGCTCTCTCCTTACTTCCGGGGCGGCAGCGGCGCCGCGACCTTCTTGTCGGCGGAGTGCGCCTTGAACGTGCGGGTCAGGGCGAATTCGCCGAGCTTGTGTCCCACCATGTTCTCCGACACGTACACCGGTATGTGCTGCTTGCCGTTGTGAACCGCAATGGTCAGTCCCACGAAATCGGGCGTGATGGTCGAGCGGCGCGACCAGGTCTTGATCGGCCGCTTGTCCGACGTGGCGCGAGCCGCCTCCACCTTGGACTGCAAATGGTGGTCGACGAACGGACCCTTCTTGATTGAACGAGCCATCTTGGTTCCCTCTAACCCTTCTTCGCGGCGTGGCGGCGGCGGACGATCATGCCGTCGGTGCGCTTGTTGCGCCGCGTCTGATAACCCTTGGTCGGCGTGCCCCACGGTGACACCGGATGGCCGCCGCCGTTGGAACGGCCGCCATGCGGGTGATCCACCGGATTCATGGCGATGCCGCGAACCGTCGGACGAATGCCGCGCCACCGCTGCGCGCCGGCCTTGCCGATCGAGCGCAGGTTGTGCTCTTCGTTGCCGACGGTGCCGATGGTGGCCCGGCAGTCGACGTGCACCTTGCGAATCTCGCCCGAGTGCATGCGCAACTGCGCATACACGCCTTCGCGCGCGAGCAACTGCACCGACGCACCGGCGGAACGCGCCATTTGCGCTCCCTTGCCAGGCAGCATTTCGACGCAGTGGATGGTCGTTCCCACCGGAATGTTGCGCAACGGCAGGCAATTGCCGGGCTTGATCGGCGCCTCGGCCCCGCTCATGAGCTGAGTGCCCGCCGCGACGCCGCGCGGGGCGACGATGTAGCGCCGCTCGCCGTCGGTGTAGAGCAGGAGCGCCAGGTGCGCGCTGCGGTTCGGGTCGTATTCGAGCCGTTCCACCTTGGCCGGGACACCGTCCTTGTTGCGACGAAAATCGACGATGCGGTAATGCTGCTTGTGGCCGCCACCCTGGTGACGCATGGTGATATGGCCGTTGTTGTTGCGCCCCGAGCCGCGCTTCTTCGCCTCGATCAGCGCCTCGACAGGACGGCCCTTGTGCAGATCCGGATTGACGACCTTGACCAGCGAGCGCCGGCCGGGCGAAGTCGGTTTGACTTTGATAAGTGCCATGATCAGGCTTCCTGCGCGAAGTTGATTTCCTGGCCCGGCTTCAGGCTCACGTACGCCTTTTTCCAGTTGCGGCGGCGGCCGTTGTAGGCACCGAAGCGCTTGACCTTGCCCTTGACGTTCGCAATCTGAACGCTTTCGACCTGGACCTTGAACATGAGCTCGACCGCGGCCTTGACTTCCGGTTTGGTCGCATTGGGGGCGACGCGGAAAACGACCTGCTCGTGCTTGTCGGCGATGTGCGTCGCCTTTTCCGAGATGGTCGGCGCCAGCAGCACCGGTCATCAGCCGCTCCGGGTTGAACTTGGTCGCTGCCGCGGGGGCGGCGCAGCCGTTTTCTGTGCGCTCATGCCAGGATCTCCTCGAACTGCGTCACGGCGGCGCGGGTCAACAGCACGTGGTCGAATCGAACCAGGCTGACCGGGTCGACCTCGCGGGTCTCGAGCACCATTACGCCGTGCAGGTTGCGCGACGACAGATGAATGTTGTCGCTCAGCGCATCGACGACGACCAGCACCGAGCCGGTGAGTCCCAGCGATTTGATCTTGTTTGCGAGCAGCTTCGTTTTCGGCGCATCGAGCGCGATTTGATCGACGACGGACAGGCGATCTTCACGAACCAGTTGCGACAGGATCGACGCGATGCCGGCGCGGAACATCTTCCGGTTCACCTTCTGGGAAAAGTTCTCATCGGGTGAGCTCGGGAAGATCTTTCCGCCGCCGCGCCACAGCGGACTGTTGGCCTGACCCGCGCGGGCGCGGCCGGTGCCTTTCTGCGCCCAGGGCTTCTTGTGCGACTTGTTGATGTCGGCACGACCTTTTTGCGCCCTGTTACCGCTGCGCGCATTGGCCTGATACGCCGTCACCAGCTGGTGAATCAGCGCTTCGTTGTATTCGCGGCCGAAGAGCGTATCCGAAACGCTAAGCGTCGCGGCAGGCTTGCCGCTGTCACTGATGAGCTTCAGATCCATGCTCTAGCCCCCTTCTTCAGCGGGGTCTTGACCGAAGGCCGGACCACGATGTGGCCGCCGTCGGCGCCTGGAACCGCACCCTTGACCAGCAGCAGGCCGCGCTCGACATCGACGCGCACGACCTTCAGCGTCTGCACCGTGCGCTTGACGTTGCCGTATTGGCCCGCCATGCGCTTGCCGGGAAACACGCGGCCGGGGTCCTGCGCCATACCGATCGAGCCGGGACTGTTGTGCGAGCGCGAGTTACCGTGCGAGGCGCGGTTCGAGCTGAAATGGTGGCGCTGGATCACGCCTGAAAACCCGCGGCCTTTGGTGGTGCCGCTGACGTCGACCAATTGGCCGACGGCGAAGGTTTCGACGCTGATGGTTTCACCGAGCTTGAGGCTCGCGAGCTCGTCCGCGCCGGACCTGAAATTCCTTCAGCACGGTTCCCGCTTCCACGCCCGCCTTGGCCAGATGACCCGCTTGTGGCTTGGTGACACGATTGGCGCGCCGCTTGCCATAAGTGACCTGCACCGCGGAATAGCCGTCGCTTTCCTCGGTCTTGATCTGGGTGACGCGATTGTTCGCGACATCGAGCACGGTCACCGGCACGGCAGCGCCGTCGTCGGAGAAAATCCGTGTCATGCCCGATCTTGCGGCCGACAAGTCCTAGACTCATGTTCGTCTTCCTTGGTTTACCGGGATTGGTTG
>ERZ1370068.1818-contig-11763_pt1 | contig 57340 bp, 100 predicted proteins | sample MGYA00561227_ERZ1370068 | MGnify/ENA primary metagenome ERZ1370068 (study PRJEB38410, sample SAMEA6850437) | metagenome | study: Metagenomic assessment of the ecological functions of the soil: analysis of the soil microbiota associated with the... | reverse complement strand
TATTACGTATTGTCACCCAGGCCATATTCATTATAGTCATTGTTGGTCGGCGAGAGCACAGGTTTCCCTGGACCGTTCTAGGGCCATGTTCACCACCGCTTTTTTGATCATCTCCTTTGTCCATTCGATATCGCCGGTGAGCCACGGAGATTTGTTTCTTGTGGGATTCTGCCGCCGCAGCTTCATCCACGATAAATGAACAGTCGTGATGTTGCAGTAAGCTTGCAGGCACTCTGCTCGCACTGGCAGGCCCTTCAGACTCAGACCGATGCATCACAGGTGCCTTGGCAGGTCCCCGTGCTAACAAAACAATCTGCTTCTGCCTTCACGATAGTGCTGATGCCCATGGTGAGTGCCATGCGTGGCACTTCGGAGATATTGGCGAAGCTCTGCTAAGAGTTAGCGAGCCTTGTCGGGATTTTCCAGCGTGATCAATCTCGTTCTTGAGTAGATACTGGAGCCGGGTTCATTGAAACCAATGTGAGTCCATTCTTACGCGATGCCCAGCACCTGCACATCGATCCCACCCGCTATCTTCCGATCATTTTCTCATACTCGTGGCAATGCGCTCACCTGGTTCTTTCGAGGAGTTCATAAACCCAGAGTGTATATGGGTATTGTAACTTTAAGGATCAATGTCTATATGGTCAAATAAGATGCCGGCGCATGTAACTGTTCTAGCTCGTGACATGTGCATCATGATCGATAGGAAGTTATGTCGTCACATCGAGGTTAAAAACTGAGAGCATCATTTTGAAACTCAGATCCCTCCATTCTTTTGTGCATTCGTGCCAGAGACTCTTCATACAAGGTTTTCGGGGGGTGGAACCGGTGGCAAGACCAAGCACAACACCTTTTCTTTTTGCTCTGTTTCTCTTTTATCAAGGTCAGGCTATTTTTTTGCGAGCGAGAGAGAGGGACCTGTCCTAAGAGATCACTATAAATTTTTACAGGGATTTTTTCAAACTGTCTGGCAGAGATTCAAAGCGTTTCAACTGGTTTTGGCATTGCAAGGATTCGTTTAAGTGATAAAGATAAAGATTTTGAGGAAAGTGCTCGTACGTTACAACGGCCAGACGCTTCTTACCATAATGAAGAAATTATATTTTTTATCCGGTCTTTGATATCCGGTTTTTAAATCGATTTTCCTAAAGCCAATTTGGTTCATTGCCTCCTCTTATGTTGTAAAGTGTACCGTTTCTTAATCCATAATAATCCGCCAGGAAGAATAGGGCCACTGACTCAGATCAGTGACAAGATTTGCTGTCAACGGATTATTGTGAATGTAAAAGAAACAGTTAGTGAGATAATCTTTTGTATTATATGGTGGCTCAATAATTGATTGTTCGGTGAGACATTTTGCCTTAGTTTTTTCTGAAAAAGATTTCCGGTTGTATTATTTTGGATATTGATTGCCTGAGTATAAGAACTGAGTTTTGCCAATAGCTCAAAGTGAGAGGTGATTTTGCAAATGTGTAGCTCTTTCTTTAATACAATTGGCTTACATCCTTCTTTAGGTTGAAGCATAAATGAAAGGACGGCATCAGGCAATAACAATAAAGATCAAGCAATAAACTAACCATTCATCCCTGATTTTTTGAAGTAGATAACAATTTCTTGAAGAAAAAGATATTGACTTTATTATTTCCACGATTGTGTGGACATGATAGATATGTTCTTCTTCAAAGTGCATATTCTTTGTGCGTCTGGCCGCATGGAAAGCGGCCTGACGCGAGGTCAATTCACCTCCACCATCCACAAACAGCCATGCTTTGTTGCCGACGCCGGACACCAGCTTTCCGGGGATGGTATCCGCGGTTCGCCCAGTTTGATCTTTGGCTTTCATATCTGGCAGTGACCGATTGCTGAACGGTCATGATTCCATTTCCATTAGCGCCATTCGCTTCCAAACTTATCTGTATTTCCCATTCCGGTGAATGTTGTGCCATCGGTTGAGATCGATACCTGCATGGACTTCCGGACGCCAGGATCCAGTTTGATATTGCCTCCAGTACGCGAGCTTTTACATTGCTTATTTGTTGTGCAACGAGCCAAGATCGATCAGGGCTTCACAGTCCAGCTCCACTAAATCCTAAAATTCTTTTCTTTTTCCGATCCCCTTATCATTTTGTACACCTCGGTTGAGCTCAGAAGTAAAAAGGCCCCATCAGCCTCGCTGAGACCACTTGCAGGCTGAGTGGTGAGAGCGAGTTTTTCCCGGTGGCTTTGTTGAAATAAAGTTTTGTTCTATCATGACAGTTTAGCACGATGAAGTCGTTGCTCCGCTCTTTTCTGTCTCTTTAGTTTTCATTATCTCTGCCAACAGTATCATTGCCGAAAGGACTACTTGCATATCGTAACCCTGCCCTACTGGCTTTTGCAACAGTCTTATTTACATCGTATCAGGGAAATCTCTTGTGGGATCATTCTGGCTCTAACCCATTGTCGGCAACGGCATCAGATACTTAGACGTCTTTTACCCTAGGTAAATTCTTCGCTGACTCGTATGCTTTCCATTCAGCAAATACTTACTGGTAGTACTTTGGTTGTGATTTCCGAAGCACTCCATCGAAATCAACCTGGCTAGCAAGACTGTTTGCTTTCAAATCCAAAAAACGCTTTGCTATAACTCTGTTACCACAACGCAGATCATATCGCTTAAAACTGCGTCCAACAGTCTTTTTTCAAAATCTGCCCGAGTCGACGGGTTTTTGGGCTCCATAACACTTCGCTCAGTGCACTCACCGTGCGTGGAAGAGATCCATGTACTCAGCCAATTTTCCATTGTTTATGTATTCTGACCACAGATTTGCCTGCGAACCCAGGACATATTTTGCTTCCTGCTCATTCAGTTCTTTTGGCAATCTGGCTCAGCACCGGTAAACATTCTCGAGAGGAATGTATTCACCATAGGTCAGCGAATCTTCATTCTCACTTTGTGAAAGATTGAAATAAACCGGATACAAAGGCGTCATGATCACATCGTGTTTTTGTTTTGCAGCATCGATGCCTCCATCTTCACCTCTCCAGCTCATGACTACTGCTCGGTGCAAACCACCTTCGAGTATCTCGTCCCAGCCGATCAATGTTTTTCCTTTGCTGTTCAGTGTATTTTCCATACGTTGAATAAAATAGCTCTGCAACTCATGCTCATTTTTTAAATGCTGATCCTGGGTATCCTTTCTGACAATGAGGACAACGTTTCCAATTCTCTTTGGGACATTCATCACCACCCACATGAATGTATTTTGAAGGAATAATGGTATCACTTCCAATCAGCCACATCTTCTAGAAATTGAAAGGTGGAATCTCTTTGCCCGCGCAAAACACATCCCTCGAACATTCCCCCAGGTTTGCTGAACCTGTTTGCCGTTGAATCTCCACTCCATGCACAGTTGCGGCGGATGTTTTGTTGATTCGTTGGGGAAACAACTTAAGAAAGGGTAGTACAGCGATCGCAGCACTGGAGTGTCCCGGCATTTCAATTTCAGGGATCATAGTGATGTATCGCTCTGGCCGCATAAGCAACTACTTCTTTTACCTCATCCTGCGTGTAATAGCCGCCATAATGTATTCCATCATTTCCCCAGCCCGGATAATGACCAATGATCGTTCCATTTCTCCATGCGCCAACTCCAGTAAGCTCTTGGGTATTTTTTTATTTCACTTCCTCACCCCTGGTCCTCTGTTAAAATGCCAGTTAGGTAATTCATCTTGTGCAAGGCAGATGTAGTCAATATATTTTTATATGAATGAAACAGGAAAAGAAATGGCGAGAAGCCACAATCGAGATGCATTCTCGGTTATTCAAATCGCGGGATGGTCTTGGATTGAGCTTACATATGGGATTTGGAGTTTAGAGATTTGTCCGCGAGGACTCCTTTGGAGAGGCTTGAGATTTGAGATTTCCAGCCTTGAGATTTGTTGTTATCGACCGGGAAGTAACTGAATCAAGTGTTTGCACGCCATAAAAAACGCCTTCCTCGTTGAAACCTTCGCCGCCGATGTACGCGCGCTTATGTATTTACAGTCTCTGTCTCGTAAGCGTCCGGGCATAGGGGATTTGTCCAACCGGTCGTAATTCAAACATCGATCATTACTGCGCTGGAAAGAGTTTTAGCGTGACTTTTTAGTTTGAAATGGTAGAATTGCTGAAAAAGTAGTCATTCAGGTAGCCTGGCAAACATTTTCCGAGGGTTGCCTGCTCCCTCTAAGACGATTTGAGTAGATGGGAGTGATACTGAATTTTGCTGCGATCTTCGGTTGTTTGACAGAAGCTGGCTGTGGAATAATGCTAATTTGCGCCTGGATCGAAATTGCGACCAGAGCAAGTGGCAAGCAATGAAAGAAGTCTCATAAAAAATTTTATTTTATGATTGGCAAAACTATATTCGACGAATTAAGTAGCGTCAAAATAAATGCGAATGGTCGCTGCCTGGAAATCGTTTTCACTGGCTCCGGGAATTTTTACAAACTTCTGCGGATTACGATCAACTAACGGGAAACCAGCTGCTTTGCACCTGCACCATGATCCGATGTCCTTTTTAAAACAATGAGCTACTTCATTAAGGTCAAATGAAACGCTTTCAATTTTTCCCGGCGTAAATGGTTCAGGATTTTTCATAGCTGTTTCTGAATTTTCCACGAAACACTTCTGCTCTGACCAATCTTTCAAAACCAGCCATCTGAAAATTTGCGAGGATTGGGATCTGGGTCGGGTTCATTGTCGGGTAAAACATCGATCAACTTTGTAATAAAATCTGCATCAGTGCCGCTTGTCGACACAAACAAATTCGCTTTTATTCTTCCTGTAATGATGTGACGTCTTCAGTTAATTACATCCGATTTAAAACTGACAACATCTGAGCGTTTTTCCGCGAATCGCTGGTCCTCTACAAGGTATTCATTATTCCTTTGTGAATAGATACCATTGGTATAAGGTATGGGCCTGTTTGGATCACTTATGTATTGTGTCAGCGCCATTTTGTTCTGTTGGTTTGTTGGTGGAAAGCGTTGAATGACTCCCGAAATAAAATGTAGTGAGTTGGTAGTATTTGCGGGTGGCCAGCTTGTGCTTATTGTTTCCATTGGTTTGTTCCTGTTTCAAAATACAGCGCTTCAGGCAGATCGAAACTGCCGTCGTCCTTTAAATAATAATTGAAAAAGCTTTGTTTCGGATCTCTTTATAATATTGATTCAGGTTTGTTCCGAAATTATAGCTGCCAAATTTTGTCCATGAAGGCGCGGCCCATGCGCCATGAGTCCACGGCCCCATGATGATGCGGTTATTGTTACCCGGTGTTTGTTTTTCAATGGCCTTCATAAGTTCGCAATGCAGCCGAACATATCTTCCGCATCAAACCAGCCACCGACGACAAGCTACTGGCTGGTTTAATATTTTTTAAATGCGGCCGGATATTTCTTGCCTGCCAGAAACTGTCATACGTATCATGTTGCAATTGTTTGTCCCCGAGACGCTCTGTGCCATTGAAATATTTTGCGTCCATTAGCATTTTTCAATGTAGCCCATGTCTAAAAAGAATTTGTAAAGATCATCAGGTTCTGACTCAAATACAGGTTTATAATCATCGCCCACAGCATTTCTTTCACCATCGAAATAATTATAAAAATCAAAATTGTCCAGAAGGAAAAAAGCTCCGTTGTGATTGCAGTCGTCACCAATAAACTCATCTGTCACCGGTGCCTGCGGAGAAACATGCCTGATAGCGAGGATGTGCATCCGGCAAAGAAGCAGAAGCATAAAAACCAGGATAAGAAATTCCATATATTCCTACTCGCCCATTGTTCTTTGTATTTTTTAAAAGCCATTCGATGGTGTCGTATGTATCGCTGCTTTCATCTACATCTGTGTTCGATCTTTTATCATCAATGGCGGGCGTCATTTCTTTAAAATCACCTTCACTTTTATATCGTCCGCGGACATCCTGGTAAACAAAAATGTATTTCCTTTCACGAGGTTGCTGTTAGGACCGAGCGCTCTTGGAAAATTATTTTCACCATACGGGCTGCAGGAATAAGGTGTTCTTTCCATCAGGATCGGGTAAGCAGCCACTCATCGGTTGGACTATAAATAGCAGTGAACAATTTTATTCCATCCCGCATGGTGATGTACACCTCCTTTTTGAGTAGTTGTTCCTGATGTAGGATGCATCATCGCTGTTTTGAGCTGCAAGAGAGAGAAAAATAAAAAACAATTAAACTCTCACACGAAAAATATTCTTTCATTCTAATTTTTTAAAACCGGTAAAACAATATTGCTGCTGTTTGTTGCATCATGATAAATACGGATCGTTGCTTTTTGAAAATCGCTGTCATTGGCTTCATAGATATTTAAAAACTTTTGCGGATTGCGATCAGCTAAAGGGAACCAACTGCTTTGGATCTGAATCATGAGGCGATGGCCCTTTCTTAAAGTGTATGAGCAACATCAGGCAGATCAAATTTTACTTCTTCGATCTTGTTTGGTTTAAATGGGCTCAGGATTTGAAAAACTATTCCTGAATTTACCTCTCATGATCTCACCACGCACAAGCATTTGGTAGCCACCCATAGGATAAGCTCCCTGCCCCCGAAGTGGTTAGCTGAAGACTTTGGTATTGGAAATCATCTGGAAAAACGTCGATCAGTTTTACAACAAAATCGGCATCGGTGCTGCTAATACTCACTTTCAGATCGGCCGTCACTACGCCCGGCCAATGTAAGATCTTCATTTAAAATATCCGTTTCATATGTGAGCACATCTGTTCTTCTTGAGGCGAAACGCTGGTCATCGGTCATGTATTCTCTCGTTCTGTCAAAGTGAACATCTTCGGTGTAAGGAACGGGATGTGCAGGCATCACTTACATATTCATCAGAGCCGAATCGTGCCTGGTCTGCCGAAGAAATATAATGAGCTGGCTTCTCCACGACGAGCTTTCCCTTTCTAGTTGAGATAAATAGGTCTGTTTTCCGGATTCAGCCGGGGGCCATTGTGGAAAATGTTTCCATTGATTGGCGCCACTGAAAAAAATATTTGCTTCATTGATCTGTCAGAAATATCTCCCTTTGCCTTTTAAATAATAATTGAAGAAAGGAATTTCGATATGTGTTCTGGTACCAGATGGAAGTGTTGGAACCAAATTGTACATTACCCATGTGCGTTCCATCACTCAGTTGACCATTGACCAGTGGAACCAGGGTCCCATCACTAATTTATTGAAATGAGAAGATGAGTTTTTTGCTTCAATGGCTTTATACAGGTTCCAGGCGCCAAAACAATCTTTCAGCATCAAACAAACCACCCACTACGAGCATGGCGGGTTTTATATCGCCGACAAAATTTCGCGGATTCCTGGCTTCCACCAGGCATCACGGTTTGGATGCGCATAAAGGTCCTTTCCAGAATTTTACACTGTCGCCAGTCAAGGTCATAAAATTTTTTAATGCCCCGGTTTGCAAATAGGTTTGATAATTATCGTTGGTCAGCCACTTCAATGCTGAGCCATGTCCAGTCATTGTCGGCGCTTGGCCGTGGATAACCAAAACCTCCTGCATAAAACGAAAATGCATCCATAGATAAACAAAACACCGTTGTGATGAAAGTCATCGCCCTTGAACCAATCTGTCACCGGCGCCTGCGGGCTAACTGCCTTTCAATGCCGGATGACCGCTCAATGCAGCCATTGTTGAATAAAATCCAGGGTAAGAGATCCCGAATACACCAACATTTCCATTGTTGTTTGAAATATTCTTTATCAGCCAGTCGATCGTATCATATGGTATCGCTGGCTTCATCAATATCATTATTTGTCTTTTTTATCTGGATTGAAACGGACGAATGTCCAACAAATTCACCTTCACTCATCCAGCGGCCTCTCACATCCTGTATAACGATGATATAATTTTCCCTTGCATAATATCTCCAGTGCCTTATCCATAAATTAGAATTAAAATTTTCTTCACCGTAGGGAGAGCAGGAATAGGGAGTACGGGTCATTAAAATAGGATGTTTTTCTGTAGCGTCTTTCGGAAGATAGATGGCAGTAAATAATTTTACACCATCACGCATTGTGATATAAACTTCTTTCTTGGTATAGTTATCACGGATCCATGCGCTGTCCTGTGACCCGATAGCTATGGTTAACCTGCGCAGCGGCGGTGAATGAAAAATAAAATAAGAAAAGCAAAGGAATAATTTTCTTCATGTGCATGTGATTTAAGTGCCCAATTTATTCCATCTGTACATAAGAAAAACTATCCGAAATAGGATAGTTTTCTTTAATTAAGATCCCAGGAACAAATTTAGTCTTCCAATACACCAAACTTGCCTGCATTCACATCATCAATTGCCTGTTCAGAGTTCCTGCCAGGTATTCATTAAAAACGGGCCATATTGTGCGATAGGTTCATTGATGGGCTCACCGGATAAAACAAGGAGCACTGCATCTTCATCGGTTTTTATTTGTATGGATTCACCATCGTTCTTAAATAAAACAAAATGATCGGTCGACGCAGTGTTGTCATTGATCGTGGCACTGCCTTCGACTACTAAAATGCCTGTATTAAAGTTTGCATGGAAAATTCAATTCCGCTTCTGCGCTTTTCTTTAACCTGGCGTTATAAACATACATGGACGTAAATGTTGAAGCAGGTCCTTTCACTCCCTGGTATTCACCTGCGATCACCTCTATCACACCTTTGTCACCCGGTAATTTATAAATTCCCATTTTGTCGTGCGTGATCTCCTGGTACTTCGGCGGCGTCATTTTGTATTTTGCAGGAAGGTTTACCCACAACTGTACCATTTGAAACAAACCACCTTTTCTGCTGAATTCTTTTTCATGAGTATTCTTTGTGGAGCAATCCTGATGCAGCCGTCATCCATTGCACATCTCCTTCACCGATCACGCCGCTGTTCCCGGCACTGTCATGATGCGCAACCTTTCCATGATAGGCGATCGTTACTGTTTCAAAACCACGATGTGGGTGTACACTTACACCACGCGGGATTTCCTCGGGTGCAAATCCAACTTTTGAATTATAATCGAGCAAAAAGAATGGGCTCATTCTTTTCTTATCGATAGACCTGCTGTTAGGAAAAATTATGCACCCTGAATCCATCACCCACCATATGCGGGGGAGGAGGGGCAATGATCGCTTCAACTGGTTTTTTATTTTTCATAAAATTCTCCAAGATTTTTAAACTGAATTTTATTGAGTTCCATGGTAATGAGTTATCAGTGACGAGTGATCAAACCCAATCTTCGTCACTCATGACTCATCAGTCATCACTGATTTACGCTGCATCTCTTTCTTCACCAAACTCTCAGCAAGCCACAAATATTCGGTAGTAAAATTGTGCACATTGTTATAGAAGCTCTGATCCGTCAGGTTCCCGTCCACATCGAACTTTTTGTCTACACCTCCAACGATCAACAAATATGGGAGAAGCGATCCCGAACAATGCATTTACCAATAATTGCATTTGTTGCGAAGCCCGGATACCTCCCAGGGGGCCGGGTGATGCTGTTGCAATTCCAAAGGGTTTGTGATGTTGTTTGGGAAAATGATCGACCAAATTTTTCATAGCAGGCGAATAACTGCCATTGTATTCGGGCGACACAAGAATGAAGGCGTCGGCCTCAAACATTCTTGTCGCCAAAGTGGTTTAAATTCCTCGGGTGTATAATCCACGGAAACAAATACATGTCTGAACTGCAGGCAAATTCCAATCTTTGAAGATGGATGATGTCTACCATGATTGCTCTGCTTTTCTCCTGCAATTGTTTTTGCAGGTGTAAAGCTACCCTGTGCGTTACACTATTTGGTCTTGGGCTTCCCGAAATGATCTCGATTCTCATAATAAATTGTTTCCTTTTAGGATGAATGTTTAAACATCAAAGGGTGCTTAAAACTTTACTTGGCAGTTTGACAGTATTATACGTCGTAAGGCCAGTAAAGCTTGCAGGCATAACCCTATTTTGACAGTTTTAGACTATGACCAGGTTTAGCAAAATTTCACAGGGCAAAAGCAAGGTAAGAAATTTTTATGGTTGGAACGGGTATTATTTGTTTTGTGACGATCAAAATTAGAGTTATTCCGTTGATGTTTGACTCAATTGCTAAAGGTCAGATCGTTTCCAGGGACATTAGGGGTCAATATTCTTTTATTATCCCTGGTACTATTAGAAGGCTAATCCTTAGTTTTGAACACACATGAATAGAAACGAAGAGTTAATGGCAAGATTTTATTCTGCATTTCAGACGAGGAGATTACCAAACCATGCAGAATTGTTGTGGAGATAAAGTGATATTTTATGACCCGGTGTTCGAGGACCTGGTTGATGATGAAGTAAAATTAATGTGGGAAATGCTTTGTAAAAGGGCTACTGATCTTTTGATCGAATTCAAAAACCTGCAGGCAGATGACGAGTATGGTACTTGCGATTGGAGGGCCAGCTATACATTTACGAAAACAGGAAGGAAAGTCATCAATAACATCAGGGCACATATGCGTTTCAAAGATGGGAAGATCATTGATGCATACCGATCAATTTAAGTTAAGTAGCTGGTGTAGACAGGCATTGGGTTGGCCTGGCGCTTTATTTGGGACTATGAATTGGTTTCAGCGAAAAGTTCGAAGATCAGCCCAGCAAAATTTGTACGATTACATCGTAGTACAACAGAGCTCAAAATAATTTTATCACACAAAACCGTTTACATGACAAGCAGGAGAAAATTTTTGCAAGCTTCCTTATTGAGTAGTATAACTATGCTTTTAAATAAAAAGAATTTTGCTTCAACTATTGAATTGAATGAACCATTATTGAAAGCCGATCCTATTGTTATTTCAACCTGGGATGCAGGTTTAGAAGCAAATAAAACTGCCTGGAAAATTTTAAGCAGTGGAGGCAGGGCACTTGATGCGGTAGAAGAAGATGTAAAAGTGACTGAGGCTTCGCGAAGCTGTTGTGTAGGTTTGGGCGCGAATCCGGACCGCGATGGTTTTGTTACGCTCGATGCATCAATTATGGATGAATTTTTCAATTGCGGAAGCGTAGCGTTTCTTGAAAGGATCAAACATCCTATATCTGTGGCAAGAAGAGTGATGGAAAAAACACCTCATGTAATGCTGGTAGGAAGCGGTGCTCAGCAATTTGCCATTGCTGAAGGATTTCCACTAGAGGAACAGAAATTATCTCCGGATGCCAGGAGGAGGACATACGACAAGTGGCTGAAAAATCAGAATACAAGCCCCGTGATCAATATTGAAAACCAGCCTGACCGGTCCAACGGACTTCCTGCGGAGCAGGCAGCTTCAAAGGCCCATGGACCTTTGCGGTCCGGCACAACTTGAAAATGGAGAATGGAATCACTGACACCATTGGAATGGTGGCAATGGATGCAAACGGAAACCTGAGCGGCAGTTGCACTACCAGTGGCATGGCTTTTAAGATGCGTGGCAGAGTGGGAGTTCACCGATCATTGGCGCGGGTCTTTTTGTTGATAATGAAGTAGGGGCCTGTACAGCGACAGGGCAGGGAGAGGATGTAATCCGGATAATGGCAGGCACATACCGTGGTTGAATTAATGAGACAAGGTTTATCACCCGAACAAGCTTGCAAAAAAGCTATCAGAAAAGAATTATCAAGGATAAAAAAGATAAATCGAAGGAAATACAGGTTGCTTTTCTCGCATTAAATAAAAAGGACAGATCGGTGCTTTTGCCGTTCAAAAAGGGTTTAATTATGCAATACGAAATAAAACAAGTGAAAATTAATTCCTGCGAAGAGCTGGTTTGTTGACTAGAATATAGAAGATAGAAGACAGAATATATAATGCTAGAATATAGAGTGATGGAAGAAGACATACGTTTTAGAAATTGCCACATCTGATTTTGAAACTACAAGATGTGCTGTTGAAGGCGGAGCTGATCGGATAGAATTATGCGCAAATCTCAATGAAGGTGGAACTACGCCTTCGTATGGCACTATTTATCAATGCCGGGAAAATTTTGATGTTTTGCTATATCCGATCATTCGCCCCAAGGGCGGAGATTTTTTATACACCGATGATGAGTACGAGATAATGCTTCATGATGTGAAACTTTGCAAACAATCGGGCTGTGATGGAATTGTGATCGGCTTATTGAATGAAGATGGGACAATTGATATGAAAAGAACAGCGGCATTGGTTGACATTGCTTATCCAATGGGGGTCACTTTTCACCGGGCATTTGATCGTTGCCGCAATGCTTTTGAAGCCCTGGAACAATTAGTGCAAATTGGTTGTGAGAGAATTCTTACTTCGGGTCAGCAACCAACTGTCAATGAAGGAATGGAGTTAATTGCTGAATTAAACAAAAATAGCCGACCATCGGATCATTATAATGCCGGGCAGTGGCGTACGAAAGAAAATATCAAACTGCTGGCAGAAAAAACCGGGTGCAAAGAATTTCATTTCCTCTTTACGTAGCAAAGCAAAAGTAACAATGAATTTCATTCACCCTGCATTTGAGAATTCCGCAGAAAGCTACATGAACAATTCCATTGCTGCATTTGAAGTAAGTGCTTTAAAAAACATTTTAAAGGAAATATGAATTTTAAATTGGACCTATTTGTGAATCCAGCCGACCGTTATCACGGTTAAAATTGTTCTCGTAAAATGTTGCCAAGATATTCATTGCAGACCAGGGCACAGCACTTCCTTAAATTTACCGATGCCATAAAAGCCTGCTACGTGAGCCTGGTCTCCGTGTTCCATGCCAACCGCATTTGGGACATGTTAATTTTTCATCATCAAATGTTCGCTCAATATATATTTGATCTTTTGCATTCATAGATTTAAACGTTTACGGTTAATTGCAAAATTTTGGCCAGTAATGACAACAATTGAAATTATTTCTTCGTGTTAATACTTATTCAGTCGAGATTAAGAACAGCTTGTCAGACTGGCTATTTTTATAAAAAGGCAAGCAACATAAATCCAAGCAAGCCAATTTTGAAAATATTTCCGCTGAAATAATATACCTTGATTTCTCCACTCACTTTTTATCTTCAAGATTACCGCTCATCTTCAGAAGTTCTGATTTTTTTAAACTGTTTAAGTAGAAATCTTATGTCATTCAATTTAATTGACGAGGCTAAGAGCTTTCTTCCATCCAACCTAATTTCAAGAGCAGCCCAGTTCTCTTGGTGAAACGGAAAGTGGTATTCAACGAGCAGTGAATGGAAGTATTCCAACTGTGCTTTCAGGCCTTCTCACCCAGTCATCGACTGGAGGTGCTTCGGGTATTTTGGACATGGTCAAGAATGCTTCAGGAGTAATATTCCTGGAAATGTCTACCGGTCTTTTAAGCGGACGTTTGCATGAGTGGTATTGGCGCTACGGTCATGGGATGGTTGAGTTTCTCTTTTTGGGAACAGGTTAAACAGTGTCGCCAATTCATTAGCCAGTTTCGCCGGTATTAAACCATCATCAGCAAGCAGTGTAATGAGTTTCGCTGCACCTGCAGTACTGGGATCACTTGGTAACTACGCCAGGAAAACAATCTACACCGCTTCGGGTCTGGAGTTCTTTCTTGCTGGCGCAAAAAACTCTATTTTAAATGCGATCCCATCGGGATTTAACCTTGCAGGTGCATTAGGGCTTTCCAGCATAAGCGATGTTGGAAGCAGAAATCCATTACTGTTTCTTCCGCCGGCAATTATGCCGTCAATACGGTCAAGAACAACCCGCGGACCAAGATGGCATATCGTTTCTCTTATTGTTACTGTGCGCCGGTTTACTAATATGGCTTTTACAAAGAGAACTTGCTCCCAAAGAAGAAGCTGCTCCAGTTGTTGAAGTACTTCAGCCACCATTGCTCCCGTCAGTTGAGATGGCCACGATGACAAAAGCGGAAGGATATGGAGGAACATACTGTTGGTGATAACTCAACTGGCGATGGACGGGCATGAAAAGAAGGGTATGTGCGTGTGAAGTTCAAAATAGTTGACCACTTCAAAATACCGTGTCCCCCATATGTAATAATCATAGGAGACACGGTTTTGTTTTATCAATCCGTTTGTTTTTCCAAAATTCTTTCAACTCTTTGTCCATAAAAGCGGTCCAGCCTTCGATAAAATTTTTCTTTCCCAGCTCAGGATATTTTCCTGGCATAAATGATCCTATTCCGTTCATGGGTCAATACCAGCCTGGTTTTATCTCCTTCTGGAAATAATTCAAGAACTTATCAGTGAATTACCAGGATAACCTGCATACTTCCATTCAAGTGATATTTTTTCATTGGAACTACATCAGTTACTTTCCAGATATGCAGAAAATCTTTTCCCTCATGATGTACATTGAATTTTGTTTCGAAACCTTTTCCGGTTGAAAAGTCTCAAGTTGAGGGAAATACCATTGCTTCATCTGGTTTATATCCGTTATTGCTTTCCAAACTTTTTCAACAGGAGAATCAAAGATCCTTTCAAGCACAACGGCAGTATCCTCTTCTGCATTTTTTCTACAAGTTCATTGAGCCGATCAATGCTTTGATTCCAACCCTTCATTCCAACCATCAAGATAAGGTCTGCCTTCTTCCGTAATATTTGAAACAGCAGCATGCAAAGTTGATCTTCGTCTTGCCATTTTCGTCTGAGAAAGTAACGGTATTGAGTATTTCAAAGAGGCGGTTACCATTTTTATCAAGTGCTGCAGCTGTAAACACCAATTTTTCGGGTTCAACAATTTCATGGAATTCTCCGTCCATTGGATAAATTGTTTTATCAGGAGCTTGCATGTGAATGAGAATTTCACCTCCAGGTATTGCATCTTGCATACAAACCGGGTTTGTAAAACCTTTAGGTCCCCACCATTTTTGCAGTTGTATGGGATCGGTCCATGCCTTGAATACCATTTCCCTCGGAGCATTCACTACCCGCGTTAGCGCTCGTTTTCCTTTCGGATGAAACACTCCTGAGATAACCTTCCAGTTTGAAAATGTTTTGTTTCAGGCCAACGTCGGCTTTAAATGTTTTCACAGTTTTTCTCTTTCTTCTGCGGTATCAAACAGCATCTGCCATTCAAGTAAGGTCTTTTTCCCTGCAGGGTAAACTTTACCGTAGCTTGAAACTTTGGACCGCTTACGTGCTCATAAACAATTTGCTTGTGTTTTATTATTTCCTTGAAAATGCTTTTGTTTTTATAATCTTTTTCCATCGGGACCATGCATGATGAATTCCCAGACGCCACCCGGCTTTAGATCCATTCCGAAGATCGTATTGGTAAAGCCATTGAGGCCCCACCAATTTTTATGTGATCTGGAGTCTGTCCATACTTTCCAAACCAACTCTATCGGGGCATTCAATACCCTGGTGATGGTGAGCTCTTTCCCTGGAGACAATACTGTATCAGTTACCATAATCTGATTTTTAAAGTGATAAATAAGGTTGTCGTTTATTTTCTTTTTTGAAGACAGGCTTTTTGCGCTTCTTTGTTTTTTTCTCCTGGCTTCTTTGCAACTCGTCGAGATAAATTTCGAGAGCATCCAGTTTTTGCGTCCAGAATTTCCGGTATTGTTCCACCCAGCCTGACACCTCATTCAGCTTATCAAGCTTTCGCTTCACAATAACGGTGCCTTCCTTGCTGTTTAATGGTGATGAGCCCGCACTCGGTAAGGATCTGATATGTTTTGAAATTGCCGGTCTGCTTATATCAAATTTTCCGCTAACTGAATTCAGGTGCAATGATTGTTGCGTACGATCATATTGATGATCTCTCTTCGCGTGGGATCTGCTATTGCCTGGAAAACATCTCTTCTCTTGTTATTGTGTAACTGATCGGTTACACAAGTATATATGAAACCTTTTGGTTACACAAAAATTTTTTTCTGCGTAGATGTGATGAGTAATAAGAAAGCCCTACTGGGAAATGGTTAAGCCGGGTTCATTCTTGCAAAGGCTTTTTGCTACTCTTCAGGGCCCCGCCTTAATCATGGCTTCGCTGTAAACCATTAAGTGATCGTCGATTTGCCCTGTTTTAATTGTTCAAAACTGGATTCGATGAAACCATCTATCGGCGGGAATTCATCGTGAATTCCTTTGCCGCCGAGATCGGTATTCAGGGCTAGGTGGAATTAGGTTCGATCACCTCAATATCTTTGAGTCTGAGCATATGGCTGAGTGAAAGAGAGAAAGAATGAAGAAAGGCCTTTGGATGCACAATAGACCGGAACTTTTGCAAGAGGTGAAAAGGCTAATCCTGAAGTAATCATTGATAACCGTATTTAATGAATTTAATCCAGGAAAAGTGAAGTCAGATGCAGCGGTGCTTCAATATTTATACTTATCTCATCCTTTGCACGTTGAAAAAAATTATTATCAGTAACCGACATCCATTGCTGTATTCCTGCATTATTGACAGGACGTTCATGTCGCTATGCTCCTTGGCAACCAATTAAAAGGCTCTCTCTTTCGCCGGCAATTGAGAGGTCGCATACTCTTGTAATAATTGAAGGAAATTTCCCGGCTGCTTCTTTTAAAGCAGATTCGCGGCGGCCGCAAATGATCACTGTATTATTTTCCTGCATGAATCGCTGCGCCAGTCCTGATCCGATCCCGGTTGCTCCCCGGTAATCAGGATCTTGTTTCTAGAGTTTCATATTCAGAAATTTCTTTAGAAAAATGGTTGGCCAAAATCGACTCAAATATAAGAATGGATTATTCCGAAAATAATTATCTCGGACCCAGGTTCAGTTAAACAAGGCAATAATTGTAACTTTGCGAAAAATTTTAAAGCAGAATGTAATGGTTCTTCCGATTGTAGCGTACGGGCACCCCATTTTAAGAAAATTAGCCCAGGATATAGATGCCAATTTCCCACAGCTTGACAAGCTCATTGCCGATATGTGGGAAACCATGTATGCCAGTAACGGCGTGGGTCTTGCCGCCCCGCAGGTCAATAAAGATATCAGGCTTTTTATCGTCGACAGCCAGCAAATTTTACATAACCTCGAACCGGATGAAAAAACTAAATTTCCGGATGAACCAGGTATCAAACAGGTTTTCATCAATGCACATATTGAGGAGATCAACGGCGAGAAATGGTCTTAGTAATGAAGGCTGCCTGAGTATTCCAAAAATAAGGGAAGATATTTCACGAAATGAAAACGTTACCCTGCGGTTTGTCGACGAGAATTTTAAGCCACATGTTGAAACATATCGTGGAATAACGGCCAGGGTTGTATTGCATGAATACGATCATATTGAAGGAAAATTGTTCATTGATTATTTGACCCCCTTGAAAAGAAAGTTAATGAAAGGAAAACCGGATGATATTTCAAAAGGAAAGTGAATGTTGACTATAAAATGGTGTTTTTAAAATGATCTGGAAAAATTTAATGGCTATTTTGCAGGTATGATAAAAAAGATCATACCTGCTTTTTTGCCTGCTTATTGAGCCATGCTGCGTTTTGCCAGAATGACTCACTGGACAATGAGCGGTTAAAAAGATGGTTACACTTTCAGAGGTCGTTGTGCGTAATAATCTTGACATTTCAAAGTTTCTTCAACTGATAAAGAACGATACCACTTTTTATAAAGCCTTTCGCACATTGCGTATTCTCGGGTTTACTTCGCTGAACGATATCACGAATGATGGATAAAGAAAAAAATGTAAAGGCATCTTTGCAAAGTAAAACTATTCAGCATGTGAAAAATGGTTGCCGGACGATGGAGACCCTGCAGGAATCTACTACGGGCGATATGTATGACAAGGATAAAAATTTCAATTATTATACTGCACAACTTTATGCAGGTCTTTTTTACAAAACAAGAGGTATGTGGCGAAGACAATATTGTAAAAGGTGTTGAGCACAGTACAAAATCCAAATCAGGAATTGAAAAACATAAAGAGCAATTAAAGATGTTGTTCTTTAACCCCGGGAAAAAATTCCCGGCATCCCTTTTATCGGGAATAAGATTAACATCTTTGATCCCGATGTAGCAAAAGAATTATGATTTTTCTGTTGATATGACCGACTATAATGGTGCAGGATTGTTATGTATTTGCAGTGAAGCGCGAAAGGCGATCTAAGCAACGATGAAAAAGATAATATCGTTATCGATAACATGACTCACCCGGTTCAATTCGAAAACGATGGAGATCGTTGGTCGTAACTACGACATAAGCTATGATGCCGGTGTATATGACTTTGATGTGCACATGGAAGTGCAGATGACCCATTTTGGCTCCTGGCTTGTTCCAAAAACACTTTATTATAACGGTACCTGGATTATGGTATTCGAAGAAGAGAGAAGGGAGTGTTTACGGCTACACTATTTGATTTTAATAAGTGAGAACCACGATTTGCATGATCGAAAGATTTGGGCAATATAATCGATAAAGAATTGCGGATCTATCCTCTTGTCAACTCATTGCCGATTCTGTCAATCGCGTGAACTGCCGTTACTGCCATATTGCCTATCATTGACGACGTATACTTCTCCATTTTCCGATTAACAGCTTCATGTCATCCGGCAATTCAGCTTCAAAAAACATTTCTTTCTCTCTGTGGAAGGGTGAATGAAGCCCAATGTTTGTGCATGCAGTGCATGCCGCTGGACAAATGGCAAAACAATTTTCTACAAATTGTTTGTATTTACTAAACACAGTTCCTTTCACAATTTTATCACCACCATAGAAATCATCATTGAAGAGCGGGTGGCCAATGTATTTCATGTGCACTCGTATCTGGTGGGTGCGACCTGTTTCCAGCACGCATTCAACCAGTGTGACATAATTAAATCTTTCGACAACTCTGTAATGAGTGATAGGCTTCTTTGCCATGTTCTCCATCGGGATAGGCTTCGAGAATACTTTTCTGAACCGCATATGCCGGCCTACATGTGCAATGATCGTTCCTTCATCGTTCTTCATATCGCCCCTACACCAAGTGCAATATATTGCCGTTTGATAGTGTGATTCATAAAATTGTTTGGCCAACTGGCTCATGGATCTTTCTGTTTTTGCGATCAGCAGTAAGCCGCTTAGTGTTCTTTATCGATGCGATGCTACCAAACCAAACCGGGGCAGTGTTTCGTCTGATTATCCGCTTCCTGTTTGCAAATAATAAGCAATGCCGTTCAACAACGTACCATGATAGTTTCCACTACCCGGATGTACAACCATACCTGCGGGTTTATTGATCACCATCAGGTCGTCATCCTCGTACACAATATTCAGCGGAATTTTTCGGGAACGACCTCTGTTTCCTCCGGACTCATGTCCGAGTAAAGAATGATCTCATCCTGCGATCTTACTTTGTAATTAGGGCGAACTTCCTTTCCATTCACCAGCACCATGCCTGCATTGATCGCTTGCTGTAATTTATTCCTGGTTGCCCTTTCAATCCTGTGCATTAAAAATTTATCAATACGCAATGGCTCCTGTCCTGGTCCACCGTCAGGAGTTGAAACCTTTCGTACAGTTCATCATTGCTTTCTCTGTTGCTCCTCCGCTATTGGTAATTTCTTTTTCATTTTTTGTACTGAGCCCTTGTTCGCTTGTCATCGTTTCGCTTGCCTGCTCGTCCGTTCGGACCGGCGTCTAGCGAGCTTGCGGTGAGCATCAAGCTGCATGGCCGGCGGGCAGGCAAAGTTAACAGGTTGTTCCATTGTTCATAAATTTGCTGTTTGTATGACGAAACAATCAGTGATATTCCGCGACCTCGGTCAAATGAATTACAAAGCCGCCTGGGATTACCAGGGAGAGTTTGTTACAGCAAAATGTCGGATGTCAAATCAAAAGCTGGCAGTGAGGAAGTAATCGCTGATGACCCATTCACCACTCACCCCCGATGGCTATCGGGACGCACTCCACTGAACCGCAGACTCTGGCACTACCTCTTTGTCGAGCATCCACCCGTGTTCACTCTTGGCAAAAGCGGAAATATCAATAACGTTTTGCTCAGCGAGGAAAGATTGAATGAGATAGGCATTGAATTTTAGAACAAACCGGGGAGGGGATATTACATTTCACGGGCCTCAGGCAGATCGTTGGTTACCCCATACTCGATCTTGAAAAATTTGATACAGATATCGGTCATTACCTGCGCAACCTCGAAGAAGTGATCATTCTCACCCTTGCTGATTATGGAATTGGATGCAGGTCGTTCAAGAGGTGAAACGAGGCGTTTGGATCGATCCTGGAACAATAGGGCGTGAAAGAAAGATCTGCGCTATCGGGGTCCGGTGCAGCCGCTGGATCACCATGCATGGGGTTTGCGATTTAATGTAAATACAGATCTTAGTTATTTCAACCACATTATTCCCTGTGGTATTCAAAATAAACAAGTCACTTCATTGCAAAAGGAGCTGGGAAGAGAAGTTGATATGGAAGAAGCAAAAGAAAAAGTGAAAAAAATTTTGAGAAGGTGTTTGATGTGGAGTTGATGAATAATGAGTAATGAGTAATGAGCGTAATGCAGTGTTACTGAAAACTCCTTTTCGATGTAAAACTTATGTTTCTCTTTAGTTTTTCATCAACATACAATTCAAACTTGAACCAGCCAGCGTGATAAAAATTGGTTTTGTCCACGATAAGTGACTGGTCTTTTAAATTTTTATTTCAAACAGGAAATTGTCATTCTCATCATAAAACTTCACCGAATATTTCTTCGAATTTGCATCCGGCAAATTGAGGTGTATATTTCCATCCCTCGCTGTGTACACATACATGGAGGGAACAAAGATATTAGGCCTGTTCCGCGAATCATTATCCATTTGCCTTAAGGGTTGAATCTATATTCCTGGGAAGGCTTGTTGACCTCGGTACTGAAAGGATCGAGTATCTTTTTTGTTCTGCAGTGATCTGCGTTGAATCGATCACGGGTCGTTTGGATTTTGAGAATATGAACTGGGATCCGTCAAGCACAATAAAGAGGCGGTAAACATATTGTCACTACTTGCCTTTTGTATCAGCATAGCCGTTCTCTTTATTCATCGGGTCGGGAACAGACAGAATGGTTTTATAATTCTTAACGCTGTCAAATGAACGTTGAATGTTGATCTGTTTTACAAGCTGGTAAGTATTGAGCCAACTGATAATGATCCGGCCGCCACCCGCGTTCTTTACGGAAAATTTTGGAAGGGTATCCTGGGCTGGAAGTTTATAAGATACGGAAGCAGAATGGTCAGCAGCGAGTATATATCTTTTCATCAGTACTATAACGAAAAAAGGGTTTTGATCCTGTTACAGATGGCGGCAAAGATAGGAGAGTGAGGAAGGCAAACTCGAGAAGATTAACGTTCTCTTTTGGCAAAGAAAATTTCCTTAGTAAACCACCGCTGTGTATAATGAGAATATTACTGTCGTTCGGAAAGGAATTATTCCGATCATGTTTAAAATACCAAAGAATAATTTACCCGTAGTAGACAAAATCTGTAGGGATCGAGGTGTTTTTATAAAATTCATTCATGAAATTGATCAGCTCCATTTTATGTTTGGCATAACCGCCAAAATGATAGTCAGTCGCCAGTTGAAAGTTTTCTTTTTCTTCTGACGACAGTAAACTGGATAACTCAGCTTTAAGACCTGGTTCATCCTTAATAACAGCAAACACCGATCGTTTCCTGGTGAGGCAAACTTGCTTTTACCAGGCCAGCCATCATTGTTGAGGTTCCAGACGGCACAGGCTATATGAGAAAAATTTTCTTTTTTACAATGATCTAAAATTTCTGCAGCACCTTTCATACCCAGGTGTCCATAACCCTCCCTCATTTATTAAATAAATTTCGTCGGATAATTCCTGTATTTTTGGGTATTTTTTGTTTCGATATTCTTCACGACTAACAAAGATCAATTGCATGTCATATTCCCTTGCAAGGAACGGTATTGCGAAAGTTTTTGTGGTTGCTCACCACGAATGATGCCGCTTGTCCTGAAGGCTGAACAATTTGCCTGCAGCCGCTGTAGCAATAATGTGATTGGAATAAGCTCCACCAAATGTCACGAGATGATCTTCTTCTGCGCTCGTGCATCTTCCAGGTAATATTTCAACTTAAACCATTTATTGCCGGAGATGATGGGATGAATTTTATCAAGACGAAGAACTGAGATCACGATATTTTTTTCTTTGATTGCAGGGAGATCAATTTCATCAACGGTAATTGATTCAAATAACAGCGGCTGCATAATCGAAATTAATTTAATTTCGCTGCTATTTAAAGATCACAGCATGGAAACAACTTCCACTACCTTGGATTATTCTTGCGGCAGGCATGGCATCGCGATACGGGAGCGTCAAACAGATCCAGGGTTTTGGTCCCGGCGGTGAAACATTAATGGATTACTCAATTTATGATGCAATCCGCTCAAGGGTTTACAAAAATTGTATTTATCATTCGAAGGGAATTTGAAAACGACTTCAAACAAATTTTTGAACCTAGATTGAAAGATAGCGTAACTATTGAATATGTGTACCAGGACATGAATTCATTTACAGAAGGGAGTGTCGGTGCCGGCGGAAAGGAAAAACCGTGGGTACTGCTCATGCGCGTATTGTGCGCGATGGAAAAAGTGAATGAACCATTCCCGCTGTCATTAATGCCTGATGATTTTCATGGATATGACGCTTTTAAAAAGGCAAGTAATTTTTGGAAAGTGAGTGTGCTGCCGACCGGTATGCAATAACTAGGATATGACCTCCTCAAAACTCTTTCTGAGAATGGAACGGTTAATCGCGGTGTTTGCGCGGTAGATGAGGGAGGAAACCTCACCTCGATCGTTGAAAGGATAAATGTTTCTATGAAAAGCGGAAAAGTGATCTGCGATGACAACAAGGAGCCAAAGGAATTGCCCTTAGATACCAGTGTCTCCATGAACTTTTGGTGTTTTCATCCCTCCATTTTTTGACTATACCCGGAAAGTTATTTCGTGAATTTTTGCGCGTGACAATATCCATGATCCAAAATCGGAATTTTTATTCCTATTGTTGGCCGATCAATTTATTAAGGAGGAGGGTGATCAGGGTGGTCACAACACATGTGCCATGGTTTAGGAGTTACCTATAAAGAAGACGCCCCGAAGTAGAAAAATTTAAAAGACTTAGTTCGTAAAGGAGAATATCCGGAAAGATTGTGGAGAAGAAGCAGGATAAATAGGTCTTTAAAGAAAAAGTTTATAAAGTCAATGCGGTATTTACTTTATAAACTCTATATCACTTTTATACTTTATCCTCTTTCAATCTCCTTTCACCATAAATATAAAATCCTGTATTTTTTACCTGCTGAACTTTGTCAAGTCCTGACAGGGAGGATTTGGTTGAAAGTTTTACATTTTCGTATAGCGAACTTTTTCTCAGCTCATCCAGCCACCTGGTAAATGTATTTTGACTGAACGGCGAATACAGCTCCCTCGGCTTCTGTTTCTTTGGCACTAAGAATTCCTATTACTTCACCATTGTGATTAAATATCGGGCCGCCACTATTTCCGGGGTTGGCAGCGATAAAGATCTGGCAGCTCAAAGTGTCGCCGTTATAGCCTGTTCTTGCGCTTAAATAACCTCTCCCCATATGCAACTTCATCCCTTGGGTATCCCGAGCGTAAATTATTGGCTCAGCGATATCTGAAGTTGCTTTTTTAAAACTATAAGGAAGGGAGGCAAAAAGATTTGAAACTATCATCGTCGTATCTTAATAATGGCCACATCTCTTGCTACATCGAGCTTTACAACAAACGCCTTAAATTGATCACCTTTATTATTCTGGACAAAAATATTTCTTGAATTTTTTACAACATGGGCATTGGTGATCATCAATCCCTTCGGATCAATTAAAAACCTGTTCCATTGAAACGCACAGGCGTGGAAATAACCGGTTGTTGACTTTTCTTATCAACATAATTGATCTTATTATCTAAAGACTTTTTGGGTCTTCTCAACTGCGTTTACCCTGTGAGACAATTCCTGGACCTTGGGGTCTTTAATCTGGGGAGTAAATAAGATTTATGAGTATGGTGAGCCCGATCGCTGTGATCCCTGCGATCGAAGCGGCGATCGCCGTAACACGTTTATATTTGTTCCATAAATAAACAACCTTCGCTCCGCCTCTTAACTTATCTGAATGGATCTTGCCTTGTTGAGTCAGATCAATATGAGTTTCGTGTAATGACTGTTTGAATTTCTTCCATTCTCCAAAACGGTTCATTTGCTGCAGGAACAATGTGTGTTCAACTACCAATTGATCGACCTCAGGGTTGGTTTTCCTCAGTTGTTCAAAATACAGCCGCTCATCCGGGGTCATCTCCCCACGGATGTACCGTTCAACTGTATCGCGAGAATTTTAATGTCATCCATTGCCGTTTCCGTTTTTGTATTGGGCAAAAATATTTTTTCAACCTTACCAGGCATTTATATTTCTGGTTTTTGGCATTTTCCGCATTGGTATATCCAAAGAACAAAGCAATTTCCTGCATACTCTTCTTCTCTAAATAATAAGCTTCCAAAAGACTTTTTGCAGGGTTCTGCCCAGGCTGCTGATCGCTTTTTCCATGGTCTGGAATTCACTGTTGATCCTTTCATTTTCCTCTACCTCCTCTTCCACCGGCACTGTATCCTGTAGGTTTTCAATAGCCGGAACATACCGGTTCATTTGCTGAAGCCGCTTCAACCATAAACGCCGGCTTACCGAATAAACGTATGTCTTTTATCAGGCAGTTAAGCTCAAAAGTCCCCTGATCTCACCTTTTCATAAAGAACTATCATTGCTTCCTGGAAAATATCCTTCGCGTCGTCGGTTGAGCCACTGTTATTGATGATCAGTGACTGGACCATATTATAATTTTCCCTGTAAATGATCTCTATAGCCTTTTATCGCTGCGGGCCAATCCTTGCCAATAAAGCTTTTTCGTTGCTGTCAGCTTTCAAAATGATTCCTTTATTTAATACGAAGTTTTAAAAATAGTAACTCTAAAGCGGGTAAAAAATTTTTAAAAATTCAGGGTTACCTTTTGCCCTGGCCGGAGTATTAACCCCAAATCTATTGATTAACAATCTCAAATTTTCGAAAATGAAAAAATTCTTTGCAATTGCAATCATTGCTGCATCTTTAGCGGCTTGTAACAACAGTGGTGACAAAACAGAATCAAAAGACACAGCACTACTGTTGCGCCTGATACAACCACTATGGCTCCTGATAACAAGATGTCTGCTGACACAACCAGCAAGATGTCTGCTGGATACTACAAAGAAAGCGAGACACAAGCGCTAAAAAATAATTAAATGGTTTTTGGCAAGCAATCGAGGGCCTTCCAGACGGAGGGCCTTTTTGTTGCTATTATGAATCTGGATCATACATTTTCGATCGCATTGGCCGATTAAATTTTACTTTTGCCGGATATTTAAAAATATTACTCCGTGGTTTCATTTGAAGGATTAGGTATTGAAGAGGGCTTGCTTCAATCCATTCACACATTAGGATTTACACAGCCCACACCCATCCAGGAAAAAGCAATACCCGTTTTACTGCAGGGAACAAAGATTTTATTGGCCTTGCTCAAACAGGAACGGGCAAAACAGCTGCGTTTGGATTGCCCTTGTTGCAGCTCATCAGATAAACAACAAAAATTTCCACAAGCCCTGGTCATTTGTCCCACACGTGAACTGTGCATGCAGATCACAAAGACCTCAATTCATTTAAAAGAAAAACAGATCATATTTCTGTGGTTGCTGTTTATGGTGGGGCCTCAATTGGGATGCAGATAAGAGACCTGAAAAAGGGAACCCATATCGTGGTTGCTACTCCCGGCCGGTTGATCGACCTCATCGAACGCAAGGCTATAAATCTTGAAAATATTCATTATGTAGTATTGGATGAGGCTGATGAAATGCTCAACATGGGTTTTAAGGATGATATTGAGTTTATTCTAAAAACACACCGAACCGGCAAAGTACATGGTTGTTCAGCGCTACGATGCCGGCCGAGATCAGGCAGGTGAGTAAGCGATATATGAAGCAGCCATTCGAAATTACCATTGGAAAAATAAATGCAGGGCGCTACCACCGTTGATCACCAGTATTTTGTTACCTCGCAGGTAAATCGATATGAGACGCTCAAGCGTATCATTGATTTCAATCCGGGTCTTTATGGAATAATTTTTACAAGAACAAAAGCAGATGCGCAGGAAATAACAGAATCACTGATCCGCGAAGGATACGATATCGAAGCATTGCATGGCGATCTTACCCAGGCTCTGCGTGATAAAGTGATGGCCCGTTTTCGTGAAAAAAACTTACAACTATTGATCGCCACAGATGTTGCTGCGAGGAGAATTGATGTGCAGGGCATTACTCACGTGATCAATTATGAGCTGCCGGATGATATGGAGGTGTATACGCATCGTAGTGGCCGCACCGGCAGGGCAGGAAGGAGTGGTATTTCTATTTCTATCGTTACTCCAAAAGACATTTACCGGTTGCGGCAGATTGAAAGAATGCTAAATAGTCGTTTTCATAAAATGGATATCCCGGGTGGTAAAGATGTTTGTCGTAAACAATTTTTTCATTTTATTGATAAAATGTTGCAGGCTGATATCAGTCATGGTGAATATGAAACCTATTTACCCTTATTGAAAGAACGTTTTGCGACCGTAGAAAAGGAAGAAATATTACAAAGAGTTGCCGCTTTGGAATTTGACCGGTTTTTTAAAATATTATGAAAATGCCGCTGACCTTAACCTGAGGGAAGAAAAAAGGAAAAGAGTCAAAAGAGAGGAGTTCATCAGGATACACAGGAAGGAGTTTTGGAAATGGCAATTATGAACGGCTTTTCGTTAATCTCGGAACAAAAGACGGTTTTTATAAAGCCAGTTTTCTTCAATTTATTCTTGATTTGAGCGATCTGAATAAGAATGTTCTTGGTCGCGTTGATATCGAAAGAAATGAACAGTTGGATAGAGATAGAATCATCTGCAGCGAAAGAAAATGATCAGGGCCATTGATGGAAAAAATTATCGTGGCCGGCGCATAAGGATGAATGAGGCCGATTCTGTGCGACATTCGAAAAAGTCGGTTAATATAAAAGCCCTCCAAAACAGAGGGCTTTTTTTTTAAATAACTGTTGTGGTTTAGTATTTGTATAAAGGCAGAAAATGATGTCATGAACCATACATACGAGACCTCATGGTCGCAGCATAATTGATTAATTTTGTTTGGTTAATATCGGTTATGCGGTTACCTTTGCGCTCCACATCGCGAAGTAGAGCAGTGGTAGCTCGTCGGGCTCATAACCCGAAGGTCGGAAGTTCGAATCTTCCCTTCGCAACTAAAGCCTCGTCAATGGCGGGGTTTCTCTTTATTTCACGCAAAGGCGCTAAGAACCGCAAAGGATGGAGCCCTGGCGGCTTTTGTATTCTATCTTTGCGGCTTTGCGGGAAGCTGCATGAAAACAGGCTTTGTAAATATTTTTGGTCGCCCCAATGCGGGAAAAGCACATTGCTCAACTTATTAATAGGAGAGAAGCTCGCTATTGTTTCGCCTAAAGTGCAAACTACAAGGCATCGTATCAAGGAATTCTCACAGAAAAGAATTACCAGGTCATTTTTTCCGATACCCCCGGCATCATTGAACCGAAATACAAGCTGCATGAAAAAATGATGCAGGCAGTAAAAAATTCATTAGAGGATGCAGATGTGGCTTTGCTGATCCTTGACATAAACGATGATTGGATCGTATGCGACCAGGTCTTTTCATCACTAAAATTAAAAGTACCTGCCACTATTGTTGTCATCAACAAAATTGACATGGCCAGCCGGAAAAAACTGCAACAGAGCTATTTCATTTTTTTCAAATAAAACTTATAGTAAAAATAATACCTGTTTCAGCAAAGAAAATAGATATAAAGAAGAGATCTTAAAAACATTCTTGAGTTTTTTGCCGGAAGGAGAAAAGTTCTATGACGAGGAATGAAATCACGCGACCTTTCAACAAGGTTTTTGTAGCTGAACTTATCAGGGAAAAATATATGAACTTTTTGAACAAGAAATTCCCTATCAAACGACTGTGATCGTGCAGGAATTCAAGAGAGAAAACAACTCTTGTAAAGATAAGAGCAGAGATCATTGTTCATAGAGAATCACAGAAAGCAATTATATTGGGTGAGGGCGGTAAAATGATCAGGAAATTGGGGACCGCATCAAGAGAGGAGATAGAAAAATTTTTATCAGGATCCGGTGAAAAGCAAAAAGTTTTCCTGGAGCTGTTTGTGAAAGTAAGAGATAAGTGGAGAGAGCAGGAGGATTATTTACGGGAATTTGGATACTAATAAAATCCGCCTGTAACTTGAAATTGATTGGGAATTCAAATTAAAGAGATATGGGATTTACAGTAGCAATCGTGGGAAGGCCGAATGTGGGAAAGAGCACTTTCTTTAACCGGATGATGGAGCAGCGAAGGGCGATCGTTCGTGACATAAGTGGTGTAACGAGGGACCGGCAGTATGGTATTGCTGATTGGAATGGTAAAACATTTAATGTAATTGATACGGGAGGGTTTGTACCCTGACAGTGAAGATGTTTTTGAAAAAGAGATCAGGAAGCAGGTTGTGATCGCGGTTGAAGAGGCCAATGCAATTATTTTCATGGTCGATGTAGCAACAGGTATCACTGATCTCGATGATGCCATGGCCGACGTGCTGCGCAGAAGTGAGAAGCCCGTTTTTTGGTAGTAAATAAAGTTGACAATCATGAACGATTACTTGAGGCCGCCGAATTTTATAGCCTTGGGTTTGATAATATTTACTTCGTTTCATCAATTACAGGAAGTGGTACAGGGGAATTATTAGATGCCATCTCTGAACTGATAAAAGACGAGGTAGTTTCTGAAGGCACTGAAGGATTGCCCCGCTTTGCAATTATCGGTCAGCCAAATGTTGGAAAATCATCATTGCTCAATGCACTGATAGGGGAAGGAGCGCACTATTGTGAGTGACATTGCAGAGTACTACAAGAGATACAATTCATACGCATTATAAACTTTTCCAAAAGAGTTTATCCTGATCGATACGGCTGGTATCCGGCGCAAAACAAAAGTTCATGAAGACCTTGAGTTTTATTCCGTGATCCGTGCTATTAAGGCTATTGATGAAGCTGATGTTTGTCTTTTGTTGCTCGATGCAGAAAAAGGGATCACAGCCCAGGATCTGAGCATTTATAGCCTGGCAACCCGAAAGGGAAAGGAATTGTGCTGCTTGTAAATAAGTGGGATATGGTCGAAAAACAAACAAATACAGCCCGTGATTATGAAAAGAATTAAAATCGAGGCTGGCCCCTTTTAACGATGTACCGATACTTTTTATTTCTGCAAAAGAGAAAACCCGCATTTTTAAAGTGATTGAAACGGCCATTGAAGTATACGAAAACCGGCAAAAAAAGATCAGTACACTCTGAACTGAATGAAAAACTTTTAAAAGCTATTGGAAACTATAGTCCGCCTGTTGTAAGAGGCCACCCTATCAAGATCAAATTTCATAACGCAGTTACCCACTGCTGTGCCTTCCTTTGCACTCTTTTGTAATTTTCCTGACGACATAAAGCAGCCGTACAAAAACTATCTTGAAAATCAACTGCGGGAACAGTTCAATTTTAACCGGGGTTCCCATCCGTCTGTTCTTCCGAAAGAAATAACAGTAAGAAACCCGTTTTTTCTCCTCAGGCAGAGTTGAACTATCCGGACATTTATAACACTCAATATTCAATGCTCAATGCTCAGTTAATAGTACATTGAAAATTGAATATTGAAAATTGATTATTGAACATTTAAAATTCTTCTTACTTACAGCTTGAAGGTTTGTACCAGGGTACTTACCTGTTTTTAAACTGGCGGAACTCATCCACTTGTTGTTTGATAAAACTATTCTCATCAAGTTTGCCCAATACCATTATCCATCTGTTTTTGGCTGGTGTAAACCATTTTACGGAAATCATTGTGAAAAAGTCCTTGGCTCTTGAATCATAGATCGCTTTTGGTCATCCATTCACGGGTGGCAACAGCCTGGTCAAGAAATGTTTTGAATAGTTTTTATTAAACTTTTTAGGGGTCAGCTTATTTATTTCAAGCAAAGAAGCAAAAGCATGTTGTAATTTTTGATCCTTATATACTTCGCCATTCTTTCTATAAAACTCGTGAACCTCATCCCAGGTATTTATCTTCTCCGAATGAATTTGTTTTACAAGTGTATCAACCAGAAGTTTTGGAAGCAATTGACCACCGACATTTTCCCATACATTTCTTTTTGCATCGGTGGGAAGGGCTTGCGAAAAAATTTCCCATGAACCAATTTTCTCCCCGGCAGCGAAATTCACCAATTGGAGATACGCCATAATAAGTGATCAATTCTTTGAAGATACCGTAAGCTGGTAGTACCTTGATCAATTCCGTTTTCCGCCGGCTGTTCTCAAAACCTTCAGCTAAGATCTCAGTTTGTTCACTTGTTCATCTTTTCTTCCAGCAATCTTTCGCCCACCACTAAGATCTCTTTATCTGCGTATTTCTTTTTATTTCCTTTTGCATAAGCTATACCGGTAAATTTCTTCAACAACTGTAGCGCTTCAAAGATCTCGTTCACACTATCCGGGGCCAGGTAATCATATTCGATCAATTGAATTTTTCGTTGCGTTTATCACGGTCAGCATGTTTTACAGCGTTGCGGGCCAGGGCATACATATTATGCATAAACCAGTAGGCCGGCATCACAACCAGTTTGTCTTTACTGATATCATTACTCACCAGGGAAAAGGGGATAGGAATATTCAGTTCGAAAGAATAATCGCTTTTTGCGATCAGTGTAAAACTGGCAAATTTTGAATTGTGCTTCAGGCTTACACAAAGTCCCGGCCAGAAGCCGCGTGCAGCAACAAGTTCACCGTCTGCGCTACGACTGTTGTGATTGGAACCAATGGTTGCACCGGCTGCCATATTGCTCTGACCCATGATCAGATGCAGCGCATAAAAACGAATTATTGTGATGCTGTTCATGCGCCGGGAAGATCAATGAATTCAAAACCTCGCAGCAGGAAATAGTAGAATTATTTCCCAAATACGAGTTGATAAGTCTTGCTCCGTATTTTAATTGCGAGTTGGAGGCAAGAATGAAACGAACAGCCTTTACTCCATAAAATATTCTGCAGCCAAAGCCAATAATGCCATTTACCAATTCAACTCCTTCACCGATCTGTGAATTTTCTTCAGGTGATGAATTAATAGTAAGATTCTTCAATTTATTGGCTCCTTTGATATACGCATCAGTTCCGATCCAAACATCTTTAATGATCTTGCTGTTCTTTATAACCGTTCTGTCACCGATCTTGCCATAATAACCACGCTTGTTATCAAATTTCTTTTGAGTGAACTCTTTGAACCGCGTCATCAGCACTTCGTCGTCCCTGTATCTTGACCAGAGATATGCATCACCGGGCAACATTCCATTAAATGGTATCACACTGCGGCCTGCATTTTCATTACAGACCTCCATCCAGATCCTGATTGATTCATCTTCCCCCTTCTTAATAATACCGTTTCCAAATTTTGAATGATCAGAAACAGCCAGCTCGTTTACATTCACAATGATCACTTCATTGCCGGCAATGTAATGACTCATGTAATTGACGTTATCGATAACTACATTATCACCAAAATCGCAGCTGATAATGGTGCTATTGTACAGAGCCGACCGGCATCCTGATATCATGAAAAGAAAGATAGAGCGCTTCGAGTTTTCCAATTCGTACAAGACCAAAAACTTGCAATTTTTTACAAGTTCAGGATTGAAAGCATCGGATACCAAGAACACAATTCCAGTCGTCGGATGTATTCCTGTTACGAACGAGCACTTCTATTTCAAATGCTGTTAATTTCCGGTAATGGATGCCGTTGCGGTTTTGAATATTGCGGAGATAATATTCATCTTTTCCTTTTGGAATGTATTGAGGTGAAACGAAATTATAACCAAGTGAACCGATCGGAGTTTTCTGGATGTCGTTCATACCCCCTGCAATTACGTTTTAGTTGAAATTTTCATCAGCTCCCTAAAGGGGAGTGTGTTGATAAACTCTTTAAGGGGAGAGTAATAAATTATGGAACTCTGTAAGCAAATGTAAGGGATAAGGAGCCTGATGTAACACACGTTCACAAACTGTTCTATAAGAACTTAAATCTAAAAGGAACAATTCAACCTAAGCTCGCGCCCTGTCAGGGGACAGGGGCTTTTATTCTACTGTTACACTTTTTGCAAGATTTCTCGGTTTGTCCACGTCATAATTTTTGAGCAATGCCGATATAATAGGCCAGCAATTGCAGAGGGATCACATTCAGCATCAGGTGCTACGATCTCATCAGCCTCCGGAACTACAAACACATCATCGCACAGATCGATTGTGGTTTCATCGCCCTCGGTAACCACAGCAAGAACCTTTCCTTTGCTTGCTTTTATTTCCTGGATATTACTGACTACTTTATGATGATGAGCATCTTTGGTAGCAACAAATACGACCGGTAAACTTTCATCAACAAGCGCAATTGGCCCGTGTTTCATTTCAGCAGCGGGATATCCTTCAGCATGTATATAAGAAATTTCCTTCAATTTTAATGCTCCCTCCAGGGCCACAGGAAAGTTATAACCACGGCCCAGGTAAAGAAAATCTCTTGCATCTTTATATTTCTCTGCTATTTCCTTTATATGGTCAATGGACTCAAGCAGCTTGAAAACTTTTTCAGGAATTGCATGAAGTTCATTTAGTAAATGCATGATATCGTTCTTCGCTGATCGTAGCTCTTTTTCTTCGCAACTTTTAAAGCGATCATGGTAAGCACCGCTAACTGTGCCGTAAATGCTTTGGTGGAAGCAACACCAATTTCGGGACCGGCATGTGTATAAGCACCACCATGACTTGCTCTGGCGATGGATGAGCCTACTACGTTCACTACACCAAGAATGATGGCACCTTTTGATTTTGCATTTTCAATGGCTACCAATGTATCAGCTGTTTCACCGCTTTGCGAAATGGCGATGATCACATCTCCTTTATTAATAACAGGATTGCGATAGCGAAACTCAGAAGCATATTCTACTTCTACATTAATACGGCAGAGCTCTTCAAAAATATATTCCGCCACTAAGCCTGCGTGCCAGCTTGTTACCACAAGCCACCATTACAATCCGGTTTGCATTCATGATCTGCTCAGCATATTCTTCAATACCCTTCATTGTTATAGTGCCAGCATCCACATCAAGCCTTCCACGTAAGCAATCATGGATCGTGTTGGGTTGTTCAAAAATTTCTTTCAGCATGAAATGATCGTACCCGCCCTTTTCGATAGCGGCTAATTCCAGGTCTAGCTTAGTGATATAAGGAGTTAGTTTGTCGTTGCCAAGATTTTTGAGAATTAATTCATCGGCCTTGATGATAGCTAACTCATAATCGTTTACATACACTACTTCTTTTGTGTATTCGATGATGGGTGATGCATCGCTGGCTAAAAATGCTCTCCTTTGCCAACACCAATTACCAGCGGAGCTTCCTTTCTTGCAGCGATCAATGTATCCGGGTGCTCCTGGTCGATCAGTACAATTACATAAGCTCCCACGACCCTTTTTAAGCCGATGCGTACAGCTTCTTCCAGTGAGCAGTCATTATTTTTTTGAATGTCTTCGATAAAGTTGAGCAGCACCTCAGTGTCTGTTTCGCTGTTGAATTTGTATCCCTTTTTGTCAGCTCTTGTTTTAGCTGGGAATAGTTTTCAATGATGCCGTTGTGTATGATAGCCAGCTTGCCGCTGGCAGAAGTTTGTGGATGGGCATTTACATCGCTTGGCTCTCCATGTGTGGCCCAGCGTGTGTGACCAATACCGATATTTGCATGAAGGTCTTTTCCCAATAATGAATCTTCAAGCTCGGAAACTCTTCCTTTCTTCTTGTACACTTTCAAACCGCTATTCAGAAGTGCGATACCCGCACTGTCGTAGCCACGGTATTCAAGACGTTTTAATCCTTTTAAGATAACAGGATAGGCTTCACGGGGACCGATGTAAGCAACAATGCCACACATAATTCCAGGTTTAAGGTTACAGGTTAATTTGAGATTGAGTTTTACTCTTAACCCTTAACTCACGTGCGAAAGTCTATAAAATAAGGCAGATGTCAAGAAGGATGCTTGTAAGTTAGCTCGCATTACGAAATTAATAACCACCGCTACAGCAATATTCCCTTCAAAAATAAAAAGGCAACACTGAAATAGATCACGATGCCAGTGACATCAACTAATGTAGCAACAAAAGGGGCGGAGGGATACGGCAGGGTCGGCACCAAGTTTTTTAAAATGATCGGTAACATAGAACCGGACAAAGTGCCCCACAATACAACACCGATCAGTGAAACACCTACAGTGAACGCGACCAACAACCAATTGGGTCCATAAAGATCCCTGATAACGCCATGCTGCATTAGTTCATGCCAGAGAGAAATGCGAACAAATCCAATAAGGCCAAGAATAGTTCCCAATAATAGGCCTGATAAAATTTCTCTTCTCATTACCCGCCACCAGTCAGAGATATGAACTTCACCGACCGCCATCGCCTGGATAATCAGCGTGCTTGCTTGTGAACCACTGTTGCCGCCACTGCTCATGATAAGGGGAATGAACATGGCAAGCATAGTGGCTTTTGCAATTTCATCATTAAAGTAGGCCATGGCGGTAGCGGTCAGCAACTCACTTAAAAATAGGATATATGAGCCAACCCACTCTCTTTTGAATCAGCTTGAAAAAAGGAGTGTCAAGATAGAGAGCTTCAATGCAGACCGTACCACCGATCTTTTGAATGTCCTCACTGAATTCTTCTTCGGCTACCCAGAGAATATCATCAATAGTGACAATACCCAGCAATTTGTTGCTATTACTTACCACGGGCAGAGCCACACGATTGTTCATTTTAAACACTTCATTTGCCTTTTCCTGGTCGTCGTCTGCCTTCAATGAAATATAGCGCCCATCCATGATCTCCGAAACCTTTTTATCGGGTGAGGCCAATAAAAACTCCCGGATACGTATGTCATCCATCAGTTCACCGTTTTTATTGATGACGTAGATCACATCAATGGTTTCACTGTCCTTCCCTCTTCTGCGAATGGTTTCTAACACTTCGGCTACGGTATTGTGTTCATAGACATACACATAATCGGGTGTCATCAACCGGCCCACGCTGTTCTCAGGATACCCAAGCAATGAAAGAGCAACTTTTCTTTCATTAGTGTTCAGCAGCTTGATAAGCTCACGAACAACATTGCTGGGAAGCTCTTCCAGGAAACCTGTCCTGTCATCTGGAGGAAGATCATTGAGTAATGCCGCCGTTTTATGCGGCGGCAACTTCTTTATAATATTTTTTGATTGGTTAGCTCGAGTATCTTAAAAACACTGGCAGCACGGTGAACAGCCATATGAAGAGATAATGGCCAATTCATGATCCGGTTGGTCATCGATCAGTTCAGCTACATCACTGATATTCTGATCATCGAGGAACTCAGAAAGCACTTGGTCATTGCCTGTTTGTATAATGGCTTCAAATTGCTCACGAAGATCGCTATGTTCCATTTCCGGGCTCATGCGGCAAATTTAAGAACTCGTGTCAAAGAACATCGATAAGTGAAGCAAAATGATCATTAATTTCAGGTCTGAAAAAAATGATTTTATCCTCCTATTTACATTGCAGAAACAAAATTGATGGGGCGTGGTGTGTTTACTTCAGCAAATATTGATGAAGGCACAGTGATCGAAGAATCACCTGTGATCGTAATGAGTAAGGAAGAAAGAAAATTGCTTGACCAAACACTGCTGCATGACTACATTTTTGAATGGGGCGAGAAAAAAGATCAATGTTGCATGGCACTTGGATATGTCGCCGTTTATAATCACTCTTACCGGTCGAATTGTGAATACGAAATGGATTTTAAAAGGGAATGATCGCTTATAAGGACAGTGCATTTATAAAGGCCGGGGAAGAATTATTTATCAATTATAATGGCGGATGGAATGACACAAAACCGGTTTGGTTTGACGCCAAATGAAGTAATAATCCAAAATTCAAAAGTCAAAATGGAGGCTTATTTTTTACTTTTGTCCGAAGGACTCTCCAACGGAGTCCTGTCGGACATTCGAGACTTTCTAATTGCTTATCATGAACCAACCAACTGTTTTACGTAACCGCATCCAATCCATTGATGTTTTAAGAGGGATCGTAATGGTGATCATGGCGCTTGATCATGTACGTGATTTTTCTTTAAAGCAGATGTATCAGAGTGGCGGAGCATCCGTGGCAATGGATCCAACTAATCTTGCCACCACAACGCCCTGGCTTTTTTCACAAGATGGATCACCCATTTTTGTGCGCCTACATTTGTTTTTCTTGCAGGAACTTCCGTGTTTTTGATGGGACAGAAAAAGAACAAAATCAGAGATAAGTGTTTTCTTATTACAAGAGGTTTCTGGCTGGTATTTGTTGAACTGATCATCATTACTTTTGGCTGGACCTACAATCCTTTTTTCAATCTTCTTCATACTTGCAGGTCATCTGGGCCATCGGTATAAGCATGATCCTGTTTGGGCTCGTCATTAGTTCTTTTGCCGTTCTGGTTCATTTTTTACCTTGGATATCGTAATTGTATTTGGGCATAATCTTTTGGACTATCCCGGGATAAGCAAAAACCTTAAAGGCGGATGGCTTTCCGATCTTATCTACTTCAGCAATTTTTCAATTTATAGTCTGGAGCAAAGATCATTTCTTTCTAATCGTATATGCTTTTCTACCCTGGCTGGGGAGTTAATGATGCTGGGTTATTGTTTTGGAAAATTATACGGTAACACCATTGATCCCTTATGGCGCCGTAAGATATTGTTGCTGCTTTGGTTCATCCCTGGTGATTGCTATTTATCATCCTCCGCCTGTTAAAAGGCTATGGTGACCCGGTTCCTATGTCGCAGCAGCCAAGAGGGAAGTGTTTTTACTTTTTGTCTTTTTTGAATGTAAACAAATATCCTCCTCTCGCTGGCCTTTCTGTCAATGACCATTGGTCCCGCCATGATCGTACTTGCGTTGTTGGAAAATGTGCAAAATAAGGTTACCGGCTTTTTCCGGACGTATGGCCGTGTACCTATGTTCTACTATATTCTTCATTTTTATATTATCCACACTATAGCGATCATTGTTTTCTTTGCACAGGGTTTTTCAACAAGTGAAATTGTTACACAAACAATCCCTTTCTGTTTAAAACCACCCGGGTTTGGATTTGATTGGCGGGAGTATACGCCGTATGGCTGTTTGTTTTTCTTGTGTTATATCCTTTATGCAGGAAATATGACCGGTATAAGAGCACCCATAAGCGGTGGTGGCTTAGCTATATATAAAAATGCCGGAAAAGAATTCCGGCAGACTTTAGTTTCACAGGTTATGAAATGAGCTTAAAGCTCAGTTCATAGGGTGATACATTGAATGAAGTTTTCAAAATAGGTACTTAACGACTGTGCTCTCACGTTTTCCTAATTCCTTTGTGAGCATGTTTAGGAACTCGTTCAGTGAAGACAAGAATTTATTCGTTGCCGTGCTTAAGTTCAACACCTGTCTTTCTGTACACCTGGTTTAATATTTTCTCAGGTATTAATGCCTTCACTTTGTCAGCCGGAATATAAACATCGAGCCTGTTTACTGATCCGGGGTTTTCATAGCGGTGCGCGAAGGGGACATTCGCTACCATCAATTGTATGCTCTCCATTACCGGAGAATAATTTACGCTGATATTATTAGCAGACTCAAACTCATATTTGTTATTCCGTAAAACTGTTCTGAACAGATAAGATGATCCCACGCTCCTGGGCAGGATCAAAAACCGTGGAAGTTTTATTCTGAAGGCTGCCCTTCAGGGTCAGGAAACTTATATCTGGCAAACTATTGTCATAAACCTTTATAAATTCCTGCTGGTCAAGGTGTGCGTCAAAATTCTTTATTTTGATCTTCCCATTTTCGATTGTATAAACCATTTTCAATGTCCGTTCAATTTGGAAGTGCAAAGGTAATTTGTACTAAGTACACATTAGTGCCCCAAAGAGTTCAAATAGTAGTGCTGGAGGACAGTTTATGCTACAAGTTGACTTGGTAAAAGCCAAATTCTTTTTTGAAGGCCTTTTGAGAAGTTGCTGAGATTGGAAAATCCTATGCGGTATGCTGCTTCTTTTATATTGGTTTCCCCGGTTTCGATCCATTTTCTTGCCTTAGACAAACGATTGTGATTATAAAATTCATAGAGTTTCATGCCATAAACCTCTTTGAACCGTTTTTTTAATTTGCTTGCTGCTCATGAGGGCAATGCGCGAAAGGTTATTGATGCGATGGGGAATTTTTCCAACTCTTTTCTGACAGGATCGATTCTACTTCCTTTAACCCGTCCATATCTTCTTCTTTCAGTTTTTTGTTCTGGCTGCAGGCATTTCCGTGATCAGAAGACGGTTGAGAACCTTTTCGACCAATAGTAAGATACGGTTGTATAAGACGATCTTGCCTAATTCATCATGAATATCAGTTTCAAAAATTTCACGCAACAAAATATCCTCTTCCTTTACAATGGTTCTTTTGTCACTGTTCTTTAAACGTGATTGAGAATATTCCTTTAAATAATGAAAGACGTCTTTTTTTAAGAATTTGCGAGTAGCGAGTGCTTGAAGTAAATACCGATCAATTTCAACTCAGTATCCTTTGAATACTGAACCTTTGTATAGGATAATTGGTAGGAAGAAATAAAAACTACTCTTCGTTTTACATTCCCGTTATATTCTACTTTGTCAAGATCTGGTACTAACCTGGTAAAGACCTTTTGCATCACCTGGATAAAGGTATAAAAGAAGACTGGTTTCGTCATACGGCCTGCCTGTCCAGTATGATCTCATCGTTGAACTTTGACGTTCATTACTAAAAATGACATGGCATCATTGATGGCTTTCCCGTAACATAGCCGTTGCCGACACTGGAAGGCAATGAGAGAAAATGATTGTCAGGCCTGATCTTTAAAAACCGCCCCAAATCGTCAATGAATTTCTCAAAATCTTTTACTGCATACCTGAAGTGTACCATGTATAAGAATTCTTCTATCAATTTAAATCAAAAACCTAATCCAAAAATTTAGCGAAGGAGATTTTTTATTTCCTGCATTTCAATAGGGCTTCCACAGGTGTCAGCCGGTTGATATCGATGCCCTTCAATATTCTTCTTATCTCTTCAAACGTTTCTGTATGTGCATCGAAAATGGAGAGTTGTAGTTGAGTAGTGAGATATTTTTAATTTTTCCTTTCTGACTTGTTATGCTTGCGGGTTTTCGATACTCTTGCCCTTCATCCACATGCTGAGTTTCCAGGTGTTTCAAGATCTCATTTGCTCTTTCAACAAGTGCGGCCGGCATACCTGCCATCTTTGCTACGTGGATACCAAAACTGTGAGTGCTGCCGCCCCTGGCCAGCTTGCGAAGAAAAATGATCTTGTTGCCCTGCTTCTTTATTGGTGATATGATAATTCTTTACTCCTGGAAATTTTTTCTTCCAGTTCATTTAGCTCATGATAATGCGTGGCAAATAAAGTCTTTGGCTTGATGTGGCGAAGAATGCAAATACTCAGCAATACTCCAGGCAATGGAAATACCGTCATAAGTGGATGTTCCTCTTCCAATCTCATCGAGCAGTATCAGGCTGCGGGGCGTCATATTATTAATGATGGAAGCCGTTTCATTCATTTCCACCATAAATGTTGATTCGCCGCCACTCAAATTATCAGAAGCACCTACTCTTGTAAATATCTTATCTGTCAATGGAATTCTTGCTTCATTCGCGGGAACAAAACTTCCCGCATGGGCCATTAAAGTGATCAGGGCTGTTTGTCGCAGCAAAGCAGACTTTACCGCTCATATTAGGCCCCGTGAGAATAATGATCTTGCTGTTCTGTTTTTGTTGAGCTCAAGGTCATTGGAAATATATGTTTCGCCAATCGGGCAAATTCTTTCGATCACGGGTGACGGCCATCCTTTATGATCAATTCCTCGCCTTCATGCAATTGCGGCTTTTTATATTGATATTGGAGTCGCATTGTTAGCAAAACAACTGCATGCAATCGAGGATGGCCAGGATATTTCCATTGGTTTGAACAGGGGCGAGATAATCCATCAGTTCATTCATCAATGCTTCATATATCTCCAATTCGATCTGCAAGATCTTTTCCTCGGCACCTGTTATCTTTTCTTCATAATCTTTTAGTTCAGGGGTGATATATCGTTCGGCATTGGCCAGGGTTTGTTTACGCATCCAGGCTGCAGGCACCTTGTTCTTATGTGAATTGGTTACTTCAAGATAATAACCGAATACATTATTGAAACCGATGCGTCAATGAAGAAATGCCCGTAGTCTCCGCTTCTTTTTGCTGCAGTTGTACCAAGATAATTTTTACCGCTATGGGCAATTGCCCTAATTCATCGAGTTCAGCGCTTACGCCATTATTGATCATTCCGCCTTTAATAGCGAGGGCAGGAGGATTTTCAACGATCTCTTTAAAAATTTTATCGGCAATATACTGGCAGGGATTTAATGCATCGCCTAACCGTTTCAAATACTCATTGCCCGTTAGCTGCAAGCAGACCTGTTTGATTTCCTGGACCTGTTTCAATCCTCTCGCCAGGTGCAATAATTCTCTCGGGTTGATCTTCTTTAATGGAATTTTTTGAGACCAAACGCTCTCAACATCACCGCATTGTTTAATGGCATGAGTGATCTTATTGCGCAATTCTGTTTGCAGAATAAAAACTCAACAGGATCCAGTCGTTCGTTGATCTTCTGAATATCTTTCAACGGAAATACAAGCCATCTTTTCAACAACCTTGCACCCATTGGCGAGACGGTATTGTCCAATACACTCGAGAAGTGTCTGGCTGCCTTCATGATTCCTGGCGACCAATTCTAAATTCCGGATGGTAAAACGGTCCATCCACAAAAATCATCACGGTCAATTCGCTGGAGTATATGTGATGTGCTGCAGGTTGGGATGTTCTGTTTCTCTTAAATAATGAAGGATAGCTCCTGCAGCTGTCAGTCCTTTGTTCAGATCATCTACGCCGAAGCCTTTGAGTGAATGCGTCTGAAAATGTTTCAGTAAAATATCTTCTGCGTACGTTGGATCAAAGATCCATTCATCCAGCGTGTAGATATACATTTTGCCACCAAAATACTCCTTGAAATTTTTTGCTGGTGACGCTGAAAAACAACTTCGGCCGGTTTGAAACTCTGCAATAATTTATCAGCGTATTCACGGTCACCTTCTGCAATAAAAAACTCACCGGTTGAAATATCCAGGAAAGCCAGGCCGTACTGATCGTTTTCAGCAAAATAGATCCCGGCTAAAAAATTATTGCTGTGGTGTTCAAGGATCTTGTCATTGATAGCTGTGCCGGGAGTTACCATTTCGGTAACACCTCTTTTACAATTCCCTTTGCCAGCTTTGGATCTTCAAGCTGGTCACAGATAGCGACACGGTAACCGGCTTTTACCAGCTTATGCAAATAGGTATCGAGGGCATGGTGAGGAAAGCCTGCAAGATCAGCAGGAGGCAGCCGCACCGTTATTTCTTTGGTCAAAGTGATTCCCAGTACCTGCGACGCGATGACGGCATCCTGCCCAAAAGTTTCATAGAAATCTCCTACACGGAAGAGCAAAATAGCATCCGGGTATTTTTGCTTGATCGCGTTGTGCTGCTGCATTAAAGGAGTTTCATCTGCTTTGACCTTTGCCATCCTGGTCTTCTGATTTGATCAAACAGCAAATATAATTGCTTTAGCTGCTCTCATTTTATTCAACTCCCGAATGTGAATTACTTTTGCGCCATGCGAAAACTTAGTATGGAAGAATTGAACCGGAAATCTGTAGAAGAGTTCAGACGGTCGAGAGAAAATTCCCATTGTTGTAGTGCTGGAGAATATTCGCAGCGCCTATAATGTAGGCAGTGTTTTTCGGACTTCGGACGCTTTTTACTGGAATCAATTTATATCTGTGGCTATACGGCTTATCCTCCTCATAAAGAAATTAAAAAAACAGCATTGGGAGCAGAGGAAACGGTAAAATGGAAATATTTCAAAAAAACAAGCGAAGCGATCGAAGAACTGAGAAAAGAAAATTACAGGATATATACTCCGTAGAGCAGAGCTGATGAACAGCCATCCGCTTCCAGCAAGATAAAATTTGAAAAAAATGAAAAGCTTGCTATCATCTTTGGAAATGAAGTAACGGGTGTTGAACAATCAACCATTGAATTGACAGATGGATGTATTGAAATTCCACAACTGGGAATGAAACACTCATTGAATATTGCGACAGCAGTAGGGGTGGTGCTGTGGGAAATGATAAGAACCAGGATACCCCCATCCCCTGACGCGAGTAATCGGACACAAAGTAGCCAGGATCTGAAAGGATTCGAATGGATGAAAAGGAAATATTGGGATAGCTTTGCTTCTTTGCGTTTCTTTGCGTCCCGATATATCGGGGTTGCGTGAAATACTATGTCGACAGTAAAAAACTATCTTTCGCTCATAAAATTTTCTCACACCATTTTTGCAATGCCTTTTGCATTGATCGGATTTTTCTAGGGGTGATCAGGTATCCAGATCGTATTGCACATTGAGCAACGGTATTTGAATAAGACAATCGGGATGGGGGTGGGATATCACAAACTTTGCATGGTGGAAAGACAATATTTTCACCAAATTGGTTCTCGTCATTCTCTGTATGGTCTTTGCACGCAGTGCAGCGATGGCCTTCAACCGTTACCTGGACAGGAGTTTTGATGCAAAAAATCCAAGAACGGCGATCAGGGAAATTCCATCAGGAATTATTTCTGCAAACAGCGCACTGTCCTTTACGGTCATTTCTTCTTTTCTTTTTATCATCACCTGTTATTTTATAAACAGGATATGTTTTTTCTTTCACCCGTGGCTTTATTAGTTGTTCTTGGGATACAGTTATACAAAAGATTTACACCTCTTTGTCATTTGATGCTTGGCACTGGGATTATCATTGGCGCCAATTGGCGCCTATCTTGCGGTGACAGCTCATTTTTCGCTGTTGCCTGTTCTGTTCTCCCTGTCTGTGATCTTTTGGGTCAGCGGGTTTGATATCATTTATGCTTTGCAGGATGAAGAATTTGACAGATCACAGAAATTATATTCAATTCCTGCATGGCTGGGAAAAGCGAAGGCATTGAAAGTTTCGGAGCTGTTGCATGTGTTTAGTGCTGCTTGTATCATCGCTGCAGGCCTGCTCGCGCATTTCGGGTGGCTGTATTGGATAGGTGTGCTGATATTTTGCGGAATGCTGATCTATCAGCATTCGATCGTTAAAGCCACCGATCTGAAAAGAGTGAATCTTGCCTTTATGACGGCCAACGGGATTGCCAGCGTTGTATTTGCATGCTTTGTCATAGCTGATCTCGCTTTCCAAGGTGCGATTATCATCTTAACGTATATTCTTAATTATTAATTCATAATTATCCATTGCCCCGCATCCTTGCTATAGATTATGGACTCAAGCGAACTGGTCTTGCAGTAACTGATCCATTGAAAGATCATTGCAACAGGACTCGACAACTGTCGAATCGAAACAACTTATTCCATTTCTGAAAAACTATTTTAGCAAAGAAGAAGTGGAGCTGATCATAATCGGTGAACCAAAAATCTGGATGATACCGATACTCACGCTACGCCATTGGTAAAAAATATAATCAAGAACTTCAAAAGAATTTCCCTTTAATTCCTGTTCAAACAGTCGACGAGCGTTTTACCTCCAAGATGGCCAGCCGTGCTATGATTGAAATGGGATTGAAGAAAAAAAGCGAGCGACGACATAAGGCATTGGTAGATGAGATCGCCGCTGCCATCATGTTGCAGGAATACTTAACAACAATTTTAGCTGAATGACTACTTCGACCTGGTCTTCATTTTAGAAATAAGCCAGTTGTCGCTTGTATGCGGATCATGGCGGCCAGTGAATTTTCCGGCGACATTTACGGTGTCTTTGCCTGACGCCACCACTGTTTGTTTATAGTTGCCATTCACTATTGGCCGAATCATTTAAAGAGTTTTAGGATTCAGCGAGCATTTTCTGCATAATTCTCAAATAACCAAATTCTGCAGGTCTTATTGTATAATTCTATTCCTCACGATGCCGACCCTCTAATACATCCTGTTCAGTCATTGTCTGACCAAGTCCCAATGTGAACATAAAGGCCTCTTTAGTTGAAGAACCCTGCAATGCACCTGCTTTCCATTGTTGAGTGAGGTAGTTTTCGATCATCGACGATACGAACGCCCAGGTATTTGCGTCATTAGGTTCGAACACAAACTGCCTAGTGCATTTTTATTGACTCCTCGTCATAATAAGAAACGACGTACTGGAACATACATAATTCATTATCATTACCTGCCAATGTTCTTGCACCCCAGATGATGGCTGGTCCTCTTCCTGGGAAAAGGCGTATCACATTAATGGACTTACCGTCAGGATCAACATTCAATCTTTCTGTTCAGCGTTCGTTACTGAACTTCCGGGTCGAAGCGTAAGGTCAATATTCCACATTGCAGGAGCCTTCCATACCCGCGACTACTATCAACTTCTGCGTATTTCCTGCAATAGCTGATGATGATGGCAACGGCGGTTCCATATCATCAATGATTTTTTTGCTCAAAGGTAATAATCGTGATGATTTTCTTTATGCTCACGAGTGTGCACTCATACGAATGATCACCTTCAACAGTAGCTTTTACCGACGATTATGGTAATAATATTTTATCCTTGTAAAAACCCGGGGATAATACATCGCAGCGTAACTACGTTCAGATAGAGTGGCTGTAGTAAGGCTTCTTGCCATTGAAATATTTTCGTCATTAGTAAGAGCGGGATTCATAAAAGCATCCATCACGACAAATCTGTTTCTTAGATCATAGCTTTGGGCAGTGGCATTTGTGAAGCAAATAATCTTCTGCGGTGGAAAGATTCATTGCATCCGGAAATAAGATCAGTGTTACTTCTTTTACACCTGCGATCGCATCAAGTCCCGTACTTAATGTTTCGGGTTCGATTTTCCCTCTGTCGAATAATCTCCAACTGAAACGACATAACAATAGCCTCCACCATTTGCAAAAAACCGGTTGGAGTGAATAATACATTATAGTTTGAGCGATCGTTTAGAGAGGTTTTTGTTTCTATTACCCCGCCCGCATCACTAATATTCACGGTTATATCCATCTCTGGTTGAGCGTACCGAAAAGCCCTCGTATTCCAGCAGGCTGGAAATACGTTGCGTTTATTACGCAGATCATTCGGTTCGTTCTCCTGTGCTTTTTCAGTATAGCTAATAAATGCCGCTATTGCAGTGTCGACTGACGAAATAGAAGGCGGGAGATGAAATTATTTCCTCTATATAAACACCAGGAGTTGTATACTCAGCCATAAATGCGGGTCATTTTTGACAAGGCAATAATATCCTTCACTTCCAGTATTTGTTTCTCATATCCTTTATCAACGGCATTGATCATGGCAAGTCCCAATTCTTTTAATGATGAGACAGAGCCGGGAGCAAATAATTTTATAACAGGTAAGAGCCAGCCGGCATATTTATAAAAACCAAGAGTGTTCTTTAATCCCTTTGTCGGTGTAATGGCACCGGGACGGAAATTGTAGACCTTTTTAAAATTCAATTTCATGCAGGTCAGATTCAGTTTTTCCTTTTACTCTTGCCACATCATTCTTCCATTTTCATTCAGTGCTTTTTCGGATATATAACAAAAGATCATTCCCGGGTTACGCGGGCGCAAGGTAGTGGCGAAGTTCATCGTTAATTCATAGGTGAGTTTATAATACTCCGGTTCTTTCATTCCGATGGATGACACGCCCAGGCAAAGAAACAAGCGTTGTAACCGGTAAGTTTATTTTCGATCGCAGACAGATCAAAGAAATCAGGAACAATGATCTCTTTTAATTTGGGATGACTGACACCGCAACTTCTTCTTCCAACAACAAGCACTTCTTCTACATCATCATGCAGCAGGCATTCGTGCAGCACGCCTTCACCTATCATACCTGTCGCTCCTGTAAGAATTGCTTTGTATATTTCATTCACAAGATTATTGATAAAGACTTCGCTCAATAGGATTACAGGACGATGAACGCGATTGCGACGCAACAAAAGTTCAATCGGAGTTACTGAAGCTGGTATCAAAATACTCAATTGCTTCGTCCTCATTGAAGCAGACTGCTTGGCATTTACCTCATAACTGGCATGACTCGTAACTCATTACTCATTTCCTCTGGTACACTCTCACATAATCGATCAGCATCTGTTGCGGCCAGATGGAATCATCAACACCCTTTTGTCCACCCCAGTTGCCACCAACAGCAATATTAAGGATCATGAATAGCTTATTATCGAATGGCCATGCATCATAACCTGAATGTTCATTGGAAAATGACATATAAGACGTGCTGTCCACGGATATTTTGATGGCCTGCATTATCCCATTCAACAGTGTACACATGAAAACTGTCCGAGCAATCCATTACCGGGATCGTTGCCGTCTTTTCGCGTTGCCGATGACCCAATTATATTTTTTACAATGGACCGAGCCATAGATAATTCCCTGGTCAAAACCTGCATGCTCCATAATATCCACCTTCGCCATCATCGGGCCATTTGAGAGGATTTGTATCTCCGAGCATCCAGATGGCAGGCCAGGTGCCGCGGCCCCTTGGCAGTTTGGCTCTTGCTTCAATTTTCCCATACTGCCAGCTCATTCTTACCTTTTGTAAGCAATCGGGCCGAAGTATAGTTCATGCCTTGCCACGATTCTTTTCTTGCTTCAATAACGAGGTTTCCATTTTCCACTCCTTGCATTTTTCCGATTCGCTTTGATGTATAGTACTCCAATCTCATTATTGCCCCATCCATTGCCACCCACATCATAAGTTCCATTTTGTAGCAGTCAGGAAGACCTGCATGTAGTCAAACTCATCGCTCCAAACCATCTGGTATGGACCAGGAGGTGGCGGGCGGAGGTGGGAGGAGGCAGAATGAGTTGATCCATCGTGGACGACGAATGAGAACAACATATAATAGCACAGCAGCTAAATAAGAAAAGCAAACGCATAATCATAATTTAAACCTGAAAGTTAATAAAACATCCTTGCTGAATAAAGTTTATGCTTTTCCGATGATTTTATAAATGACAAGCCCCAATAGCTACTTCTTTATAAATATATCCCAAGTTGTTCAGCGTAAGCGATGAGGGCAACAGGTAATCTTCCCAAAAATTATTGGCGATACCTCTTGTCATGCAAATCGCAGGGATAAGAGCGAATATCCAGTTTCTGTTTTATGAATAAGTTTTCCGCCCTTGGCAAATGCATAGCAGATGAGATCAGGAAGGAATGGCCCGTTAAGATGCAGAGAATCGCAGATCTTTTTGAATTGACCGCATTTTCATATGTATTCCGTGAAAGGCCATCGGTAAAAATATCCACTTGAGGAATACCCAGTTCAACCAGCCGGTCTTTTATAAACGAAGCCTCCTGGAAATTATGTTTTACAACATACCCATTACCGGCAGCAATGATTATTCTTCCAATGTTTCCTCTTTTGTACAAAGGAGCCGTTTCCAATAAATCAGTCTGAGGCAGCGGTTGAACCAGGCCTCATCTTGTTTTTACGTTGTAGGAAACAAAACCACCCAATACAATACCTGCTTCAGTATTTTTCATTTTGAATGGAGAACAACAGGTTTCTTTTCATATGCCTTTGCCAGGATGCGAAAAAGAATGGGTTACTGAAAAAGAGCAGCAGCAGAGATCGCTGTGACCAGCGATCTTTTTTTTTCTTTTAGGGTTTTTTAGAAATCAGTGCTATTAAAAAAATAACAATGATCCAGGTGAGTGGTTTTAATAATAACAGGAAGAGTTTGCCAAGAAGAAACATATTTTGATTTGAGATTAGTGCCTTGCTAATATAGGCTTTCTTGCGGGCTTGAATTTTCAAATCGGTTTTAAGCCAACCTTCCCTTTTTAATCTTTTATTTCTGATTTTCATTGATCCCCGTTATTTTTGCACCGCAATGATGCAAACAACACATATACATCACCATCATACTTGCCCCATACGGTGAGCCGGTGATATTTGTGTAATGATATAGTGAAGGGCTTACCAAAACGGTAAAGCTCTTTTTTGTCTGCATCATGAGGGAGGTTATTGGAGTTGAGCAGATCCCTTTCAGGAGTGATTTAAAATTTCATATAAACCAAAGAATAGAGATCATTTCCATCTGGAAAATGACAAGTATAAATCGTTCACACTTCCTGTTAACCATGAAAATGCGACCCCCTTCAGGGGCTGAGAAACTGCCGTATCGCCATTCAGAAATCGGGTCGTTTGTATGATGATTCCATTTCTTTCATTGAAAGAATGCGGTGATTGACCTGCGTAACGTAAAAGACAGGCTGAAAACGGAAAGTGATAATTTTCCATTGGAGGTTTTCTTCTTGCGCGATGATGATATTCCGCAGTATGTAGAAGATGGAGTGGCCGATATCGGCATCGTGGGACAGAATGTTTTGTATGAAAAATGCAAAGAAGCTGAGATCATCGAAGAACTTGGCTTTGGTAAATGCAGGTTGTCGCTTGCTATGAACAAGAACGAAGAATATGTAGCAAACTATTTGCAGGGAAAAAGGATAGCCACCAGTTACCCGGTCTTACTCCAAAAATATCTTGATGAAAATAAAATTACAGCGTGAGATACACGAGATCAGTGGTTCGGTGGAAATTGCTCCAGGTATCGGTTTTGGCAGAAGTGATCTGTGACCTTGTGAGTAGCGGCTCGACTTTATTCATGAAACGGACTAAAGGAAGTAGAAACAATCTTAGAGTCCCAGGCGGTGCTTAGTCAGGGAATAAAGATTTAAATGAGGAACAGTTGAGATGGGTTGACAAATTATTATTCCGCATCCGTTCTGTAAGAAAGCAAAAGAAATAAATATATACTGCTGAATGCACCCAATGACCAGCTTTCAAAAATATTTGAATTATTACCCGGTATGAAAAGTCCGACAGTATTGCCATTGGCTGAAGAAGGATGGAGCAGTGTTCACAGCGTGTTGAGTGAGGATGAATTCTGGGAAAAGATCGAACAACTAAAAGCTGCGGGAGCGCAGGGAATATTGGTGGTGCCCATTGAAAAGATGATTGTCTAGACACCCATGACCTGCCTAAAGGCGAATTAAAATAGATTCAGGATGTAAAGACAATATGATTTAAGATGCAAATCATTAAATATCCTGAAAGAAAGAATTAGGGAAGAGATATCTGAAGAGACCTTCATTTGATTCATCATCGTTGGAAGAAACGGTGAAGAGTATTTTACACGAAGTAAAATTGAATGGTGATGAAGCAGTGCGAAAATTCACTCTGCAATTTGATAAAGCTGATATCAGTGAGCTGCGTGTGAGTGATGCTGAAATTGACCAGGCTGGAAGATCTTTACCTGCAGAATTAAAGCAGGCGATCACTACAGCTAAAAATAATATTGAAAAATTTCACGCAGCACAGTTAAAGGAAATTGAATTTGTTGAAACCATGCCTGGTGTACAATGCTGGCGCAGATCAACACCGATTGAAAAAGTGGGATTATATATTCCAGGTGGCAGTGCTCCATTATTTTCAACCATTTTAATGTTGGCCATACCAGCAAGACTTGCAGGCTGCCAGGAGATCATTTTATGCTCGCCACCGAATACTGCAGGCCAATTGAACCCGGCAATTTTATTCACTGCAGGAATTGCCGGCATTACAAAATTTTCAGAGTAGGGAGGAGTGCAGGCGATCGCAGCGATGAGTTACGGAACCACGTCCATTCCCAAAGTGTATAAAATTTTTGGTCCGGGCAACCAGTATGTAACCTGTGCCAAACAACTTGTACAAAAAGAAGGAGTGGCGATCGATCTTCCTGCCGGCCCCAGCGAAGTGGCTGTATATGCTGATGAAACGGCAAATCCTTCTTGTGTTGCCGCCGATCTTTTAAGCCAGGCTGAGCATGGGATTGATTCGCAGGTATTACTCATCACTCATCACTCATTACTCATCTGATGCAGTAATAAAAGAAATAGACAAGCAAATTGCAGAGCTGCCAAGAAAAATATTGCAATAAAAGCGTTAGAAAATAGTAAGTGCATCCTGGTAAAAAATGAAATGGAGGCCATTGATCTCTTGAACGAGTATGCACCTGAACATTTAATACTTTCCTGCTCCAATGCAGACGATCTTGCGCAAAAATAATCAATGCAGGGTCAGTGTTTCTTGGCATTATTCCCGGAGAGCGTTGGCGATTATGCAAGCGGCACCAAACCATACCTTGCCAACCAATGGCTATGCAAGATCATACAGCGGTGTAAGTGTAGATAGTTTTGTAAAGAAAATTACTTTTCAAAAATTAAGTGAAGAAGGATTAAAAATATTGGAAGAACGGTGAGCTAGATGGCTGAGGCGGAGGGGTTGCAGGCACATGCAAATGCGGTAAGGTCAGAAGACAGAAATTTAGAATGAAGATAGAATCAAAAAACCATTTTTATATGACAACTCAAACTTTTCAACAATTATTAGTTTGGCAAAGGCGCATGAATTTCACGATTGAGATCCGCAAGATGCTCCAATCATATATTTCCAAAATTCTATCTTCTAACTACTAACTTCTATATTCCGTGTTCGATCTGAACTCACTTATAAGAGAAAACGTAAAAACTCACCCCTACTCATCAGCCCGTGATGATTTTAAGGGAGAGGCAAAAATATTTCTTGGACGCGAATGAAAATAGCCTCGGGTCACCGCTTGACGAAATGGTATAATCGTTATCCTGATCCGCATCAATTGAAAGTAAAAGAGAAGCTAAGTGATATCAAGAAAGTGCCTGTTGAAAATATTTTCCTGGGCAATGGAAGTGATGAATGCATTGATATTTTGCAAAGAGCTTTTTGCGAACCTGCCGTTGACAATATCATCATTTGTCCACCCACCTATGGTATGTATGAGGTCTGTGCCAACGTGAATAATATACAAGTAAAGAAAGTAAATCTTACGACGGAATTCCAGTTAGATCTTGAAGCCATTGAAAATGCCATTGACGAGAACACAAAATGATCTTTCTTTGTTCACCCAATAATCCAACTGCAAACTCATTGTATCATGACGACATTGAAACCATCCTGAATAATTATTTTGGATTGGTAGTGATCGATGAAGCCTATATTAATTTTTCACGACAAAAATCATTTAGTGTTCAATTAAGCGAGTATCCAAACCTCGTCGTGATGCAAACATTGTCGAAGGCGTGGGGCCTGGCGGCATTGCGGCGTAGGAATTACTTTGGCTTCAGAGGAGATCATTGCAGTGATGAATAAGATCAAACCGCCTTACAATATTGGCCAGGCTTCGCAGGAACTTACATTGCGGGCATTGGATGAGGTAGAGCAGGTCAATGAAATGATCAGGGAGATCATAAAAGAAAGAGAGGTTTTAGCATCCGCTTTAGTAAATTTATCATCCGTAGAGAAAGTTTATCCCTCAGATGCAAATTTTTTATTGGTAAAAATGAACGATGCGATCGCTGTTTATAAAAAATTACTCGCCATGGGGATCGTGGTAAGAGACAGGAGCAAAGTAGAGTTGTGTGAAGGTTGTTTGCGCATTACTGTCGGAACAAAAGAGGAAAATCAAACTCTGTTATATGCACTCGCTGCCATTACTTAATTTCTTCAATCATTTCAAACAAAGATTTATGAAAAAGATTCTTTCGTACGGTCTCTCAATTTCAGCGCTGATGGCAATCATCATTGCCTGTGGAAATAATGAAACGAAAAGCCCTGAGGGAAAAAGGATAGCACCCAGGCTACTACAGCAAAAAAGGACAGTGTGGTGGACGAATCCGATAAACCTCCCGTCTCTAACGATGTGCAGTTAAGACTACCGGCTGGTTTTACTGCTGTTGAAGTAACTCCCGGGATAGGAACTGCGCGTCATCTTGTTGTTAGCAAGTAACGGGATCATTTATGTAAAAATGTCGAGGCCAAATGGTAATAAAGGCATCATGGAATTAAAGGATAAGAACGGCGATGGTATTGCGGATGAAACAACAAGTTTTGGTGGTTATGGGGGTACAGGCATTGCCATTAAGAACGGATATTTATATGCTTCGTCAAATTCTGAGATATTCCGCTATAAGCTGAATGAAAATAACGAAGTGATCGATACCAGCAAAGCCTGAGAAAATTGTAACTGGTCTTGCTGATCATGGTCAGCACAATTCTAAATCCATTGCATTGGATGATGCGGGGAATATTTATGTGAACATTGGCGCTTACTCCAATGCCTGCCAGGTCCAGGATCGTACAAAGGGCTCACCGGGCCAGGATCCCTGCCCGATCTTAAATGATGCCGGCGGCATCTGGCAATTCAAGGCAAATAAATTGAATCAATCGTATAAAGAAGGTGTACATTATTGTACCGGCATTCGTAACATAGTTGGTCTCGACTGGAACAGGCAGCAAAAACAATTATATGCCATGCAACATGGCCGCGACCAATTGCATGAATTCTATCCTGAGCTGTACGATGAAAACCAAAGTTCTGAATTGCCGGCAGAAGAAATGCTGCTTGTAAAAAGGGTTCAAACTTTGGCTGGCCCTATTGCTACTTTGACGAATTTCAAAATAAAAGATCCTTCAACCCGAATATGGTGGAGACGGAAAAAAGCAGGGACGCTGTGCCGGTGTTGATGCACCGTTGATGGGTTTTCCCGGTCACTGGGCTCCCAATGCATTGATGTTTTATACAGGCACGCAATTTCCTGAACATTATCGCAATGGTGCTTTCATTTGTTTTCATGGCTCATGGAACCGGGAACAAGAAACAGGCTGGTTTTTTGTTGCCTATGTTCCATTTAAGAATGGAAAACCTTCCGGCAATTATGAAACCTTTGCTGATGGCTTTACCGGTATGGCAGAGTTAAAAGGACCTGGACAAGCTAAGCATCGTCCTATGGGATTAGCGATCCGGACCCGATGGTTCATTGTATGTCTCAGACGATGTAAAAGGGAACGATCTGGAAAATTGTTTATAAAGGGATAGAGAAGAATGTTAGAAGATAGAAGATAGAATGATAGAAGATACAGAAGGTAGAGGCAAAGAAAATTTTTGTAGCCGAGCGATAGAACAGATTGATCATCTGGTTGCTGTCGTCACTCACTTGTACGTTCGGTAATTCTATTCAACTTTTTAGACTTATTAAGGGATGACAATTACAAATGAGGAAAATTTTACAAAACTCCCCTTTAGGGGCTAGGGGCCACTCAGACATCTTTATTTGATCGACCGCGACGGCACATTGATCAAAGAAGCGCCTCCATCTTATCAAATAGATAGCTGGGAGAAACTGGAATTTTATCCTGATGTTTTTAAATACATGAGCAGGATCGCTGAAGAACTGGATTATGTATTGATCATGGTCAGCAACCAGGACGGATTAGGTACTCCTTCATTTCCTGCAGAAAGTTTCTGGCCTATTCATCAGCACGTCATCAAGAGTTTCGAGAATGAAGGTGTAAGTTTCCACGCTACGCATATTGATAAAAGTTTTCCTGAAGAGAATTCTCCCAACCGCAAGCCGGGTATTGGAATGTTCACTGAGTATCTCAACACACAGGCTTATGATATTCCGAACTCTTTTGTTATTGGTGACCGTGTGTACTGATGTACAGCTCGCAAAAGAATTTGGGATGCAAAGCCATCTGGCTAAACAATCATCCCGGTTTGGGAGGGACCGAAGTAAAAGATAGCCTGGAAGAATTAAAGAAAGTAATGGCCCTTGAAACCCATAATTGGGAGGATATTTATAATTTCCTCAAGCTCGGCCTGCGAAAAGTTGTTCATGACCGAAACACAAATGAAACTAAAATACATATTGAGTTAAATCTTGACGGAAGTTGTAATTCAAGCATTTCGACCGGTCTTGGATTCTTTGATCACATGCTCGAACAGATCGCAAGGCATGGAAAAATAGATCTCACGATACAAGCGAAAGGTGATCTGCAAATTGACGAACATCACACCATTGAAGATACAGGTATTGCCCTTGGGTGAAGCATTTGCAAAAGCCCTCGCCGACAAAAAGGGATCGAACGATATGGTTTTGCCCTGCCAATGGATGATGCCGATGCCAAAGTGCTGATCGATTTCGGAGGCCGCAACTGGATCGTTTGGAATGCCGAGTTTTCAAGGGAAAGGATAGGAGAGATGCCAACTGAAATGTTCTTTCATTTCTTTAAGTCGTTTTCTGATGCGGCAAAATGCAACCTGAATATCGAATGTCATGGTGAAAACGAACATCATAAAATTGAAGCCATCTTCAAAGCATTTGCAAAAGCCATTCGCATGGCCGTCAAAAGGGACCCGATGAGTAATTATTTGCCATCAACAAAAGGAGTATTGTGATAGCGGTGTAGTCATTATGTGGTAAGCCTTTTATTTACCCTTTTTACTATCTTTTATTTTGAGGTGGATCTTGCCTTATCCTCGCGTTTTAAATAAGTGTCGAAGAAGGGCAGCATATCTGTATATATTCTGCCAGCCAAACCTCCTTGTTTATCCGCATGCCCTCAATATACGTCGTTCTGCAAAGTGGTTCACGCCATTTGCTTCCAGCTTTACTGAATTGGAGAAGGCAGCCGATAACGAGACCAGGGACGTTGTCGTTTCTTCCCCAATCCATTTTTAAGAGCATTTAAACTTTTTTAGTGCGGTCAATGCATGACCATCAATCACCTATTAGTTGGAGAGTTGGCTGCCCATTTTTCACTACCTCTTCATTCCACCAATCATCGCTGTCCCCGATATAACTTACAGGCATTTGCGCAGAAAGGAATGTTTTATCCTCAGTAGGTGAATACGTCCTGGCTAAATCTGCCATCAATTTTTTATTAGAGTTTTTCCTTGCATCAGGTTCTCCTCTTATTATACTTTCTATTATTTGCTTGCTACTAAGCACATTTCTAAAAGAATCGAGTCCTTTAAAAACCGGATCGTTTATGGAGAGAATCTGCAGGCCAACTTAAGACCCCGGGGCTAAGTGCATACACGCAGCTCCAAAGACATCAGGAAACAGCATTCCACATTTTTAAGGCTCCGTTGCCGCCCATAGAATGACCGCATAACCCCTGCTATTTCTATCAGGTAGGGTACGGTACTTTTTATCAATATGGTTTACCACATCTTTTCCGATGTAATCGGCCCAATTCCCTGCAAGAGTTGAATTTGTATAAAGACTCTCCCCTAAAGTCAGTTTCGCTGTCGGGCAGTACCAAAATCATCGGATGCCGATGCCCGCTGAGAATGGCGAGTATCCATTAGCTCATTGGGGTGATTCCAATGCATCATAAAACTGTCATCTACCGTAAAACCGTGTAAATAATAGATGGTAGGATAGCGCTGATTGCCCCTCACCGTGTACCCCGGCGGTAAATAAATGGGTTAACCTCCGCATCGGGTCTTCTCCAGCTCGATTTCCTGAAGTGAAGGTGCTCAGGTGGAACTTTTCAACCATCACTTTTCCATTTTTATTGTCTTGTGCAGGACAGGTTGTTCACAAAAGAAGAAGATAAAGTATGAGTAGTTGCAGAGGTTTCATAAATACAATTTCTCTGGAAGGTAGATGAATGGATAGGTCGGTAATCAATTACTGTTGGTACAGCCATCGCGCGCTGCCTATTTATTTTAGCCCAGGTGATATTCTTTTGTGATTAATTGTATGAGGTTGGTCGCTTTCTGTCTATTGCTTTCAAATAAACCCTTATTATTTTTCTCTAAGAGACTCATACGTCATGGGTTGTTGATGAATTCGTCTAAATAGGATAGATTTATTTTTACCAATGCAGAACCGTCAGGGTATTACATTAGGATTATTGGAAACACCAAATATTTTTTATTACGGATTTTGCTTCAAATAATTTCTCTGATATTCTGTTATTGTAAATAAATGCTTCGGTCTCGAAATCATCTCTCGACTTCATACGCCTTACCTGCTTGATGTGCGATTCAATACGTTCAACAATTGCCCTGTTTCTGATCAAACGTAAACCGCGAATTTTTTTAACTGATCCTAACGTTCCGCTATTTTGATAGAAATTTCTACTGCGATAAAACCTCTTCCGATAAACTGTAATACCACCACGATCTGTAGGAAGCGTTTTGTTCAGCTAGAACGTTTAGGAATAGAATCCAATGCCTATTTTCCTGAATCCTGAATAGATTTCCTTTAGGAATTTCCAAAGTATCAGCGAGTTCAGTCTCTTACAAGCGAAGTCATATATTGCTTTTCCGTATGATTTTCAACTATACCTTCTCTCTAATATTTTCAGCAATAAATCCCATTGTTACGGCTTAAGGAATATCATTAAGGAATTCAAAGTATTCTTTGAACTTTTCTATTAGTGGGTACAAGTGGGATGATGATGAACTTCCATATTCTGTTTTATTATTTAAAGTCAGTTTTGATGTAAGCACTGTCAGCTAAGGCCGATTGTTGCCTGAAGGCTTTTTGTTTTGCTGTGCATTTATTTTATGCCTGGATTTTGATGATAGCTTCTACTATGGATTGAGATATGACTGTATTTTAGTTATTAATGTGCTTATTTTTCCTTTTGTCGCACTACGAGATGGAGTTTTCATTTGCTCTATAAAACATTTCTCTTTAATATGTCTGACCAAAGTATATAACCATTATTGCATTAAGATGGAAGTCCGTCTTTGTCGGCAAATTCGGAGTTAAGATTTCCATTCGTGTCTTTGAATGAACTGTACAAGTCAATAAAAATAAAGTCATTTCTTTATGAGCTCTGTTCTAATATCCTATTTAACTCTACAATTTGGTCATTTTTATTATAGTGACTTATCGCTTCATCCTTTGTTCTCTATTTGAAACGTTTGTTGGCAAAATCATATGGATTAATATTTTTGTTTTTGGAGAACTTTCTTTAATTTCTTTACGAGGTCAAGAATGTTGCTTAACGGTAACTTGCCTTGGGAATGTCTTTCGCAATATCTGTTTATTCCGATACTAATGAAAAGCATTGATGGCTGTAAATTAATGATGTCGTCAATACGATTAAGTAGTCCAAACGAATTGTCTTCGGCCATTCCCAACGTACGTAACTGA
>ERZ1370068.8007-contig-6891_pt1 | contig 57341 bp, 64 predicted proteins | sample MGYA00561227_ERZ1370068 | MGnify/ENA primary metagenome ERZ1370068 (study PRJEB38410, sample SAMEA6850437) | metagenome | study: Metagenomic assessment of the ecological functions of the soil: analysis of the soil microbiota associated with the... | reverse complement strand
GCGTACTTCGTTCAGTTACGTATTGCTGGCCCGAGTCGTACCGCGAGATGGGGCTGCAGGGTGGGGGCCGATCCTGTGCGGCTACAACACGCCGATCGCACTACGCCCCCGACCCCAGCCAAGACATCCGCCAGCGGGGTTCCACAACTCGCTCGTGATGCAGTCGGGCGCCTACCAGAACGGCACGTGCCGTCGTCGGCGTCGCCAAGGCCGGCGTCGAGGAGGGCGTGCCGACGCCCTCTGCCGTCGCGCATCATCGCCCCAGCCGGGCCAGATCCTCGCCGCCGGCCGACACCCACCGGCGGCGAGCTGGTCGCGTCGCCCGTCTGCGACCTCGACTGGCGCCAGCAGTACACCCGGCGACGCTGTTCGACTTCGACCGCTACCGCCGGGCCCGGTCTACACCTCGACTGGCACGGCGTACGCCAGGTGTCGCACCGGTGACCGGTCACACGGCGTTCCCCGGCCACAACACCTGCCGCCTGCGCAGCTCCTGGCGCTCACTCGCCAGCCTCGCTCGCGTCGGAGGAGTGCCTTCCAGTGACCGACTTGCCTGGGAAACGTCCGGGGGTCGGTGGCGGTCGAAATCACGCTCAGTGCCGCGGACGAGGTCGTTGCCGTCGCCATCGCCAGCGCCTGAGCGAGGCGGCGGTGACGAGCGTCGGGCCCGCCCGTGGGGCCACGTCGTAGGACTCACCGCGCTTGGCGCGATCGGGCTCGTCGTCGCCGCCAGCGTCGTTGATCCGAGATCACCACCGACGACGGCTTTGAACAACCGTCCGGTGAGTACCCGCGCTGGAACTCGGTACCCCACGCCTGTCCCGACCCTTCATGATCCCGACCGCTTCGCCCGTCCCCGACCGCTCCGCCCGAGACGCCCGACGTCGGTGCGCTGGGCGACCTCGACATTCCGGAGGCCGCTACCCGCCGATGCCGACCGCACCGAGCCCGTCAGGCAGGTGGTCCCAGCTTCCCTGTGATGCCGGACCGCCTCCGATGACCTGAGCGCCTGACCTCGACGCCGCCGTCGCCAACACATGCCGGACGCCCATCCGCAGCGCTCGATGTTCAACATCGTCGGATCCCAGCTCGACGGATCGGTCACGACCGGTAGCGTTGCCGCCACCGCTGCGACACCGCTGCCAGCGAACCGGGCTCAGGACGGGAACGCGGCACGGTGACGATCGACTACGGCGGCATTTCCCTCGCCATCGTCGTCGACCGCGCCGGGCGCGCCGCGTACGTCCTGGGGTCGCAGGACAACGGCTGGCGAAAGCTCGACACTGATGCTGATGGGCGGATCCGGCACCGAATCGCTGAACGAGCTGTTCGATGCTTTCTGGCTCGTCGGCGATCACGCCCACCGCACTGGAGCACGCCACGATCACGCCGTCCGCCGGACTGATGCGAGATCATGGGTGGCGGTTTTGCCCGCCGATTCGACGTCGAGGTGCCGATCAGTACCTGCTTCGTACAGACCCTGCAGTTCGCCATGTCACGGAGTCCACGGTCGATTCGAGTCGGTGCCGCGCTCGCTCACGTTTCAGGTCTACGTGACCGCTGAACAACACCTCGCGCTCGTGACCTCAGAGGTCACGGTCAGCCCGCAGAGCTTCGTGCTCTCGCAGTTCTTCTTCGACCACCAGGCCGGCCGACGTGGATCGACGCCTCCCGGCGTCAGGCGTGACCGCTGATCAGCTGCGACGCCCTGAACCGGTGACACGCTTTCGTTCTGCGCCATTCTTTGACAAAATGTCAATCAATGACCGTTGACTGCGTTCCCGGCCGCAGGCCGATCTGGCCGCTCGCTCGCATCCGAGGGTGGCCTCACGTGACGGATCTTGCTGAGCACGCGGGTGGCGACCGCCTCCTTCGTCCTCAACGGCACGCCCGGTCGGCGGTCGCGGCAGACCACCCGCCACCTGCTCGCCGCGCTGCGCGAGGAGCTCGACGTCACCTCGCCCAAGGACGGCTGCTCGCCGTCGGGCCAGTGCGGGTGCTGCACGGTGCTCGTCGACGGCAAGGCCGTAGTCGTCAGCTGCCAGCAGTCGCTCGACCAAGGTCGCCGGCAAGTCGATCGTCACGCTCGGAGGGCGTCGACGACCGACGAGCGCCACCGCTTCGCCGACGCGTTCGCCGCGTGCGGCGGCCTGCAGTGCGGGTTCTGCATCCCCGGCATCGTCATGCGGGCCAAGGCGCAGATCGACAAGAAGGGCGCCGACCTCGACAGCGCGCGGACATGGCGCCGCCACCTCGGCGCCCACCTGTGCCGGTGCACGGGCTACGTCAAGATCCTCGACGCCATCGAGGCGGTCGCCAAGGGCAAGACGTTCGCAGCCGGCGCTCGCGGCAGCCGTCGGCGGCAGCCGGTGCCGAAGTACGAGGCCGCCGAGCTGGCGCCTCGGCGACCGCGGCTACATCGACGACATGCGCGTGCCGGGCATGCTGCACGCCGCGCTGCGCCTCACCGACCACGCCCGCGCCGACGTCACCGCGATCGACACGTCGGCGGCCGCCGCGCGCCGGCGGCGTGGTCGGTGTTCACCGCCGCCGACATCCCGGCGAGCTGCGCGTCGGCATCATCCACAAGGACTGGCCGGTGATGATCCCGGTCGGCGGGCGCACGCGTCCTGCGCCGGCGACGTGCTGGCCGATCGTCGTCGCCGAGACGCGCCAGCAGGCGCGCGCCGCAGCCGCGCTGGTCGACGGTCGACTACGACGTGCTGACGCCCGTCACCGACCCGCTCGCGGCCATCGGCCGACGGCGCCGCGATCGCGGTGTGGGGCACCGACGACAACGTGCTGTCAGCGTCAGCGCGTACGCGCGCGGCGACGTCGACGCCGCGCTCGCCGCGCGAGCGCCCACCGTGCACGAGGTGTTCCAGACGCAGCGCATCGAGCACGCCTTCCTCGAGCCGGAGTCGCACGCTCGCCGTGCCGTCGACGCGGCGGCGACGCGCGACGCTGCACGTGTACTCCGGCGGCCAGGGCGTGTGGGACGACCGCGACGACATCGCCGCGCGTGCTCGCCGTCGGCACCGACCGGGTCACGCGTCGAGCTCGTGTCCAACGGCGGCGCCTTCGGCGGCAAGGAGGACATGAGCAACCAGGCCCAGACCGCGCTCGCGGCGTGGCTGCTCGACCGCCCGGTGAAGTGCACGCTGTCGCGCGAGGAGAGCCTGCTGATGCACGCCAAGCGCCACCCGATCCGCGCTCGAGTACTGGGCCGGCTGCGACGCCGACGGCGCTGCTCACGGCCTGCGCGTGCGCGCCGTCGGCGACTCGGGCGCCGTACGCCAGCGTCGGCATGAAGGTGCTCGAGCGCGCCGCCGGGCACGCCAGCGGTCCGTACCACGTGCCGGCGATCGACGTGCGAGGCGGTCGCCGTGCGCACCAACAACCTCGTGTGCGGAGCGTTCCGCGGCTTCGGCGCCAACCAGGCCCAGTTCGCGCATGGAGGGCGTGCTCGACCGGCTCGCCGCGCCGGTCGGCATCAGCGGGTGGGAGATCCGCAAGCGCAACGTGATCCGTCCCGGCGACGTGTGGGGGCCGGGCCAGATCATGGACGACGGCTGCCGGCGGCGCCGAGGCCTGCCTCGACGACGATCCAGCCCGCACTACGACGCGGCGCGTCGCCGCCGGCAAGGCGGTCGGCCTCGGGCTCGGGCTCAAGAACTGCGGGCTCGGCAACGGCTTCCGTGAGGTCGCCGGCGCGGTCGTGCGCTTCCGTCGGACGACGGCCGGGTCGAGGTCCGCCACGGCTGGACCGAGATGGGCCAGGGCGTGCACACCGTCGCCCTGCAGGTCGCGGCGCGAGGAGCTCGGCATCGACCCGGCGCGGATCGACGTCATCGTCGACACCACCCGCGAGCTCGGCTTCGGCCAGACGACCGGGTCGCGCGGCACGCTGATGGCGGCCGGTTCGGTGCAGCGAGGCGTGCGCGGCGGCGCTGGCCGACGGGTGCGCGCCCGACGTCGACCACTACGGCGAGCACGTCGTCGACTGGACGCAGCACCTCGGCGACCCCGAGCACCCGAACCCGACGATCCACTCCGCGCTTCGGCATACGCCGCGCAGCTCGTCGTGATCGACCGCGAGCGCGGCACGATCGAGCAGCGTCGTCGCCGTCCACGACGTCGGCAAGGCGGTCAACCCGCTGCTGTGCGAGGGCCAGATCGAGGGCAGCGTGCACATGGGCCTCGGCTACGCGCTGACCGAGGACTTCCCGACCGACCCGGCCACCGGCTTCCCGACCAACATGACGCTGCGCTCGCTCGGCATCCTGCGCGCCAAGGACGTGCCGCGAGATCGACGTCGCGCATCGTCGAGGTGCCGCAGCCGCAGTCGCCGTACGGCATCAAGGGCGTCGGCGAGATCGGCCTCGTGCCGACCGCGCCGGCGCTGTCGCTGCTGCGCTGCACGACCTCGACGGCGAGTGGCGGAACATCGCTGCCGATGCGGTCGACGAGCTGACGCCCGTCTCACGCCGCCTTCGCGTACACGTTTCGACACGAGCGTTGCCCATTCGGCCTGAGCGATCGGTGCCGACCGGGGAAGCCCTCGCAGATCGCGGATCATCTGGATGTGGGCGTCGACGAGATCGGCGACGGCAGCCTACCGGATCGCTGATCGGAGCTGACCGTCGACAGGTTGCTCGCCGTCCTCGGCGGCACTCGACGATCAGGCCGACCGTGCCCTCGGTGATCGAGCCAGTCGTGGATCGCCCAGCGCAGGTCCCGGACTCGGTGACGCCCAGCCGATCGGCGATCCATGGCGCGTGGTGGTGCCGGCATGGCTGACGAGACCAACACGCGCGTGCGCACACGTCGCAGTGCGGGTCAGGACAGTCGAGACGACGGGCGACGAGCTCGCCCTCGACCGCGAAGTGTCGATCGCTCGGCAGCGACGCCGTCGAGGATCCTTGATTGCGACCAGTACCAGCATGACCTTCTCCTCCCTGGGTGGTTGAAGGACGAAGTCGATCAACCGGCATCATGGCGCGGGGGCTGTCACCTCGGTCTGACATGCCGCGGTCAGCCCTCCTCGGTCGTCGTCCCACCAGAGGATGCGTCTGTGCGTCCTCGTCAGGGGCTGTCGAGCGATACATCGCAATCGCCGGCTCGTTGTCGGCGTCGGTCGGCACCCATACCGTGCACCCGCGCGACTGTGCGAAGTCGCGCAGCGCGACCGCAGGCGAGCGGCCGATACGGTCACCGCGCTGCTGGCGATCGGCCCGCTCCACCGCGCTGCGGGCCTGCGGTCCCTGATGATCTCGTCGTACCAATCCGTGTCCGGCGCCGGATGGAAGGGCACCCGCGAGCTGGTGGAGCAGATCGACAAGCTCCACGGGCAGGAGGAGGACCACTGGGCCATCCCGACGCGGCCGCGCTTCCCGTGGGCGAGGTGCTTCGGCAAGACGATCGCGTCACAACGTGGTCGCGAAGATCGGCGAGTTCGGACGCGACGGCTACACCGGGGAAGAGGCGAAGATCATGGCCGAGCCCGGAAGATCCTCGGCCTCCCGGACCTCCACGTCGTGGCGACGGCGGTTCGCGTGCCGGTCCCCGTGGGTCACGCCGTGGTGTTGGTCGCGGAGTTCGACCGGGCGATCGACCCCGATGAGGCTCGCGATCTGTTGCGGAGCGCGCCCGGCGTCGGAGCTGCGCGACGATCCGGCGAACGACGTCTATCCCAGCCCGCTCGAGGCGGCCGGGCTCGACGTGGCGCTCGTGGGACGGATCCGTCAGGTGCCCGACCGCGCCGACGCGCTCACGCGTGTTCAGCTGCGCCGACAACCTGCGCCTGGGCGCGGCCCTCGACGCCGTGCAGATCGCCGGAACACCTGTTCCTGCGCTGAGATACCGCGGCCGCCGTACGGAGCGCTCGACGTGTCTGACGCCGGACTAGTTGTCGTCGGTCGGCTGGCCGCCCGGCCCCACGCCCTCGGCCAGCGGCTTCACGAACCACCGGCCGTAGTCGGACCAGCCCCTCGGGCGTAGAAGGCGATCGTCGCCTCGCGCCACTCCGCGGTGACGAGCGCCATGCGGAAGCACCCTCGCTTGCGGGCGAGCGCCTCAGCGCCGCTGAGCAATCGGGTGCCCACACCTTCGCGTCGGGCCCGCTCGGTGACGACCAGGTCGTTGATGCGCGCCTGCGGGCGATGGTCTCCCAGGCGCTGGTGATACTCCATGTCGACGACCCCCACCACCTCGCCGTCCAGCTCCGCGACCAACGTGACGCTGTCCAGTCGCCGGAGATGTCCCCCGAACTGCATCCGGTGCGTGGGGTCATCGGCGGTGCCGGCGGCCACGCCGCGGCCGAGCTCCACGAGCAGGGAGGCGACCGCGCTCAATCGCTCGGCTCTCGCGGCGCGCACGGTCACGGTCATCGCTGCCGCTCATCCGCTCGGCCTAGAAGAAGAACGGACACCAGGGATCGGGGCCGGCCAGCAGCTGCTGCAGCCCCGGAACGGCGGGGTCGTCGCGGCGCAGGTATCCCAGACGGACGGCGTCGGGCACCGTGAGGAAGCCGGTGAACAGCGTCGACAGGATGCCGATCGGCAGCGCCTCGACCCGAGCATCGGGCGCCGGCTCCACCTCGCGCTTCGCCGGCGCGCACGATCAACCGCCACGGTCCCGCGTTCTCCGGGAACGCCGGATCGTGCACCGCGCACCACGACCTCCGCATCGAGCGGCGGATACCCGCGTGCGGCGAGCGCCGTCCGCACGTCGAGCAGCCGGAGCATCCAGCGGAACCGGAACGGGGTCGTGATCTGCTGCTCGGGGACCAGCAAGGCGATGGCATCCTCCGGCGGGCCGCACCATTGGACCCACAGCCCACGCCACGGAACGACCGGAAGTAGGCGAGCAGCGCGCGCGTGGCACGTTCCGTGATCGCGCAGAACGCCTGGCATTCCAGGCCGAAGTCGATCTCGAGGTGACCGCCCTCGGCGTCGGCATAGCGGAACGCCGCGAACCCTTCGACCGTTCCGTCCTCCTCGCGGACCACGACGGCGCGCGTGATCGCCTCGCCGAACGGGCGCAGGATCCGTCGGGTCCACCAGCCGTCGTCCGTGGGCTCCAACGGCCCGTTCCCGTGTCGCGCCCACTCCCGGTAGCAGGCGCGCAGTCCCTCCAGGTCGCGATCGAGGTCGAGCTCGACGACGGCGGGGAGGTCATCTCCCAGGTCGGACGGGATCGCCTCCAGCGCCAGGCGATGCTCGCTGAACGTTCCGCCGAGCTCGAAGCCGATCGAGCGATAGGGGCGCAGGACCGCCGGATACAACGCGCTGACCGATGCTCCTTCGTCGCGCGCATCCCGTAGGACCTGGAGCACCGCCTCGCTGCCCCGGCCCGCCCCGCGATGCTCGGGCAGCGTCGCCGCTGCGTACACGCCCGACATCATCAGTTCGCGCCCGCCGAACCACTGACGGAACCGATGCCCGGCCGCCGTTGCCACGATCCGGCCGTCCACGTACGCGCATCGATAGTCCGACGAGCGGCGTCGTCGCGCCGCGCTCGTCCGCCCATGACCGGGAAGTTGAGCGATGTGCGGAGCACATCGATCACCTGTGTGCGCTCGTCCTCGGTCGGCGTCCGGATCTCGGCGGTCATCGGGGCTCGCAGCCGCATGGAGCTTCCCGCACCGCGGGCAGCCGTGCGCGTATCTCGCGGCCGCCTTGTCCAGATCGACCCCTTCCAGGTTCGCGAGCGAGGCCAGCCACGCCAGCACATCGCCGAACTCGTGGATCAGGTTGTCGCGATCGCCGGTTCGGAGTGCGCGCGCGAGCTCGCCGACCTCCTCGGTGAGCCAGCGGAACGTGGCGTCCCGTCCGCGCGCGGCATCGCGCTCCACGTACGTGGCACGCATCGTCTCCTGGAGGTCGTGGATGTCCATGGAGCCGACGAGTCTAATGCGCGCCGGGTCCCCGCCCGTCCTCAGGCGATCGCGGCGGTGGTGTCAGGACCGGCCTGTTTGGCGCGCTTGCAGGCGTACATCCGTTGGTCGGCGAGCCCGATGAGCTGATCCAACGTCAGCGGTTCCTCCGGATCGAACATCGCGACCCCCGCGGAGAACGACAGTTCGTATGCCCGTCCCTCCTGCGAGTTGACGTCGATGACCGCGACCTGCAAGCGGGTGAGGGCGATCGTCGCCGTCTCATACGAATCGGTCGCATAGAGCACACAGAACTCGTCGCCGCCCATACGCCCGATCAGGTCGGCGGCCCGGAACGTTTCCCGCATCACGAACGCTCCTTCAGTGAGCATCGCATCGCCGGCTGCATGTCCGAGCGTGTCGTTCACATGCTTGAGACCGTCCAGGTCGAGGAACATCAACGCCATGGTCGTGTGATGCTCGTCGGGCGACGGTCAACTGGTGCTCGGCGGTCGGAAGGAAGCCACGACGGTTCATCAGACGCGTGAGCGCGTCCGACGTCCCCATCCGGCGAAGCTCGCCCTGCAGCTCCACGACCCGGGTGCCGCTGCTTGACCAACACTCGCTCCAGCTGACCGAGCTCGTCGTCAGACCCGCTCGGATCTCCCAACGGCATGCCCTCTTCCAACATGCGGGCGATCTGCTCCGTCCGACGGATCCTTGGCGACCAGCCGTTCCGTGAAGAGCGCGATCAAGGCCAGCGAGGCGAGCACACCTATCGGCATGCCGACGATCCCGATGAGGAACGACCTCCGGTGGGAGGCATCCAGCGCGCGCTGCCGTTCGATCAGCGCCTTCGTCGTGGCCGTTTCCTGCCGGGCGAGCAGGATCCGGATCTCGCTCATCACGCCCTGCCCGGTCGTCATCAGCCCGGCGAGCTGATCGTGGTTCGTGGCGTCGTTGATCGGTGCCAAGAGCTGCATGGTCTGCAGGAGCGAGAGACGCTGGTTGGCGCGAGCTCGGAGCTCGACCACCACGGCCGCGGCCGCGGCAGAATCCCGCGTGAGTTCGGCGAGCGTTCGCATGTGCGCCGGGAGCCGCTCCACGGCGAGGTCGTAGGGCTCGAGGAACGAAGCGCTCACCCGTGAGGACGTACCCGCGTGTCGCGCTCTCGGAGTCGGTCATGTCGACGAGCACGTCCTCGTAGGCTTCGCGGAGCGAGGCCGCCTGCCGTTCGGCGATGAGCGCATCGGCGGAGTCACGGCTTGCGGCGAGCAGCGCGAACGTGGCCGCGACGAGCACCGCGACCGGGATCGCCATGATCACCAGGACCTTGGAGCGAAGCGTCAATCGAACCATCCTCAGGTTTCTCCCTTGAGACGTCGGGTGCTCCGGCCACCTCCTTGACACGACAGCACTTGTCTACCAACTGGTAGATACCGCATAATCTGCCGCATGGTAGAGAACGCCGAGCCGCGGAGCGGCCCCGCGATCGTCGATCGCCTGACGGGCAAGTACGATCTTGCTGACCGGGGTGACGGGGTTCCTGGGGCAGGTCATCTTCGAACGACTGCTCGGTGAGGTCCCCGAGGGCCGGATCGTCCTGCTTGGTCCGCTCACAGACCGGTTCCACGTCGCGCGATCGCGTCGAGTACCTCTTCCGCAAGCCGGCGTTCGACGTATTGCGTGACCGCTTCGGCGACGATGGGCTGCGCGCGATCCTGGACGAACGGGTCACGATCGTGGACGGTGACTTCTCCCGCGGTGTGCCGCAACTCCGGGCGACATCGACATCGCGATCCACTCGGCCGCGACCGTCGTCGTTCGATCCGCCGATCGACGAGGGGTTCCAGACCAACCTGTTCGGCGCGATGAACCTGTACCGCGGCGTGATCGACAGCGGACTCGCGGCCGTGCTTGGTGCACGTCTCCACCGCGTACGTCGCCGGCGTCGCGAAGGGCGTGGTCCCGGAGGACACGCTCGACCACAAGGTGGATTGGCGGACCGAGGGCGAGCCTGGCGCTGCAGGCGCGACGCGACGTGGAGGCCCAGTCCCGCACGGCCCGAGATGCTCGACGACTTCATGGACAAGGCGTCGAAGGAACACTCGCGCGCCGGCCCGATGACGGTGGCCGAAGAGGCCGAGCAGCGCCGCAAGGATTGGGTGCTCGAAGCGGCTGACGCGCTACGGGCGGTCGCGCGCGCGCTCGCTCGGCTGGCCCGACGTCTACACGTTCACGAAGGCGATGGGCGAGCGGGCCGTCGAGGAGCTCGCCGACCTCGAGCGACCTGCCGCTGTCCATCGTTCGGCCGTCGATCATCGAGTCGCGCTGTTCCACCCCGCGCCCGGCTGGATCGACGGCTTCAAGATGGCGGACCCGATCATCCGGGCGTACGGGCTGGGGCAGATCCCGGAGTTCCCCGGCATCCCCGGAAGGGATCGTCGACATCATCCCGGTCGACATGCGTGGTGAACGCGATCCTCGCGGTCGCGGGCGACCCCGCCGCCGAGCCGGCGACGCCCGGCCTACTACCACGTGAGCTCGGGCGGCCGGAACCCGCTCCGCGTACCACGAGCTCTACCGAGTACGTGCGCGCGTACTTCGAGGCGCATCCGCTGCCCGAGCGCGGGCGCGGCGAGCACAGGGTGCCGAGTGGACGTTCCCCGGCAGCCTGAGCGTCGAGCGGATGCTGCGATCGCGCCGACAAGCTGACCGACGTGGCCGAGAAGATCGTCACGCACATGCCGAAGTCCAAGCGCATGCGCGACGCTGGTCTCGCGCGTGGACCGCGACAAGGCGCGCGTGGACTTCGTGAAGCGCTACTCGGATCTGTACGGCGCGTACACCGAGGCCGAGGTGATCTACACCGACGATCGCGATGCTCGCGCTGTCGGACTCAGCTTGACGCCGGAGGATCGCGAGCGGTTCCCGTTCGACGCCGGCGATCATGGACTGGCGGTACTACCTGCAGGATGTGCACTGCCCGGCGGTGACCGCAGAGCCTCCGCGAGCTGTCCCGACGCGAACGCCAGACGCCGACCGTCAAGATCCAGCGAGCGCGAACATCCGGTCGTCGCGCTGTTCGACATGGAGGGCACGATCATCACGTCGAACGTCGTCGAGTCCTACGTCTGGACGCGGATGGCCGACCTGCCGTCCCGACGAGTGGCCGCGCCGAGCTCGTGAGCGTGTTCTGGACGGATCCCGTCCTACCTGCAGATCGACCGGCGCGACCGCGGGGACTTCCTCCGGACGTTCTTCCGCCGGTACGAGGGCGCGACCGTCGAGGGCGTCGCAGCGGCTGATCGACCACCACGTGGGCGAGTTCATGCTGCAGAAGGCCAGCCCGCGCGGCGATCCGCCGGATCCGCGAGCACCGCGCGGCCGGTCACCGCACGATGCCTCATCACGGCGGCCGCGGAGCCGTTCGTCCGGCCGCTCGCGCCGCTGTTCGACATCGTGATCGGGCGCGAGCTCGAGGTGCGCGACGGCCGATACACGGGGTTCATGGCCTCGCCGCCGCTCGTCGGTGAGGCGCGCGCCGCGTGGCTGCGCCGCTACGCGCGACCAGGAGGGCGTCGACCTCCGAGACAGTCGTACGCGTACGCGCGACTCGTACTCCGACCTCGCCGCTGCTGCGGGCCGTGGGCAACCCGGTGGCCGTGTCGCCGGACTCCGCGCTGCTATCGGTACGCGCGCGCGGCGCCGCTGGCCGATCGAGCCGTGGGCGATGTCGAAGGGCATGCCGCGCGTCCGCTTCCCGAGGCCGGCGGTCCGATGACGTCTCGAGATGTGGCGGCGGTGATGGCCTGATGGCGCTCGCGCTCGAGCTCTTCCGATCGGCACCGCGGTACCTCGCGGCGCGCGCGGTCGGCACGAAGGCTCCCGGGCTGGTGGCGGACCGCTGGCGCCGCTCCGCCTCGCGAACCGCTCGGACCCGGCGCCGCGCGACGAGCGCTGGACGCGCGTGAAGCCGGCGCTCGCCGGCATCTGCGGCAGCGACCTGTCGACGCTGGCCGGGAAGTCCTCGTTCTACTTCTCGCCGCTGGTGTCGCTGCCGTTCGTGCCCGGACACGAGGTGGTCGGCGAGCTGCTGGACGACGTCGAGGGCTTCTCCGCCGGCGCACCGTGTCGTGCTCTCGAGCGTCCTGAACTGCGCGACACGCGGGCTGGATCCGTGTCCGAACTGCCGGCTCGGCGCGTTCAACCGATGCGACGCGCGTGACGACCGGCGACCTGAAGCCGGGTCTGCAGACGGGCTACTGCACCGACACCGGCGGCGGATGGAGCCGGATGATGGTGGCGCACCGCTCGCAGCTGCACCGCGGTTCCCGACTCCATGAGCGACGACGTTGCCGTGCTGCTGGAGCCGTTCGCGTGCGCGATCCACGCGGCGCTGCCGCGCGAACGTCCCCGACGGCGGTTCGGTGCTCGTGGTCGGCGCGGGCACCGTCGGCATCCTCACGCTTCTCGCGCCGTGAAGCTCCTCACCCGCGCGGACCACGTGATCGTGGCTGCCAAGCACTCCGCAGCAACGCGTGGCGGCCCGTCTGGCGGGCGCGGACGTCGTGGTGGTTCCGGAACACGCGGTCAAGGCCGTGCGTCGCTCCGAGCACGCCGATGAAGCTCACGCCCGAGCGCGGGATGGACTTCCTGTTGGGCGGCGTGGACGTGGCGATCGAGTGCGACCGGCTCCAAGAGCGCGCTCGACCTCGCGCTCCGCACCACCAAGGCCGGCGGGCGGGTCGTGTTGAGCGGCATCCCCGGCCCGGGCGCCGACCTCACGCCGGTCTGGTTCCGCGAGCTCGAGCTCGTCGGTGCGTACACCGGCGGCACCGAGCGAGTCGGCGACGTCGACCGTTCGACGTTCGACATGGCGATCGAGCTGGCGAGCGGCCTGCCGATGCTCGCCGACATGGTCGGGCGCGACGTACCCGCTCGCTCGCTGGCGTGAGGCGATCGATCACGCGTTGGGCGCCGGCAGGCTCGGCACGTTCAAAGGTGGCGTTCGCGCCCCAAGAGACCTAACGAGGAGACGACAGACCGATGCCCAGACCCGGATTCGTGCTGGAGGTCGACGAACGGACGCCGCCGCTGCTGGTGCACGAGGGCGAGGGCTTCCGGCTGCAGCGGTTCCCGCTCGGCACCGCGCGTGGTGTACCCGCCGGATTCGCTGCCCGGCATCGAGGACGTGCAACGCGCGCGATCCGGCACGCGCTGCTGAACCCGGTCGACGCCGAGCCGCTGCCCGAGCTGCTCACGCCGGGATGAAGCTCACGATCGCGATCGACGACATCTCGCTCCCGCTGCCGCCGATGACGACGCCCGACATCCGTCAGCGGATCATCGAGCACGTGATCGAGCTGGCGGCCGCGCAGGGCGTCGAGGACGTCAAGCTCGATCGTCGCCAACGCCCTGCACCGCCGCATGACCGCCGACGAGATCAAGCGGATGGTCGGCGAGCGCGTGTTCCGCTCGTTCTGGCCCGAACGACCTGTGCGAACTTCGACGCCGAGGACCGCGACGAACCTGACCGACATCGGTCAGCACCGACCAGCGGCGAGGACGTCGAGATCATCGAAGCGCGCGGCGGAGTCCGACCTGATCGTCTACGTGAACATCAACCTCGTGGCGATGGACGGCGGCCACAAGTCGGTGGCGGTCGGCCTCGCGAGCTACCAGAGCCTGAAGCACCACCACAACGTCGAGACGATGATGCACTCGCAGCTCGTACATGGACCCGCGTCCCGGGCACAGCGCGATCAACGACTCCGCCGCGACGGATGGGCCGGCCTGCTGGCCGCGAGCGGCGTCGAAGATCTTCCAGATCGAGACCACGGTGAACAACGACACGTTCCCGACGAACCTCGGGCTTCCTGAACAAGCGCGAGTGGGAGTGGTCGCGCGTACGACCAGGCGCTGATGATGGCCGCGAAGAAGGCGAACGACATGGCGCCGCCGCGCGATGCGCGCCGCGAGTTCTACCGGCGGATCGAGGCGCCCGTACAAGCTGACCGGCATCAACGCCGGCGAGGTCGAGGCCGGTCCACGAGCGGACGCTCGACGAACCTCCACCGCCAGCAGCTGGTCGAGGTCGAGGGCCAGTCCGACATCCTGGTCGTTGGGCATGCCCGTACGTCGTGCCCGTACAACGTGAACTCGATCCTGAACCCGATCCTCGTGCACGTGCCTGGGGCTCGGCTACCTGTTCAACATGTACCGCAACAAGCCGCTCGTGCGCGCAGGGCGGCGTCGTGATCATGTTCCACCCGGTGCCGTGGGAGTTCCACCAGATCCACCACCCGAGCTACATCGACTTCTTCGAGGAGGTGCTGGCGCGAGACCACCGACCCGGCGACGATCGAGTCGAAGTTCGAGGAGCGCTACGCGACCGACCCGTGGTACACGCCACCTGTACCGGACGAGCTACGCGTACCACGGCGTGCACCCGTTCTACATGTGGTACTGGGGCGCGCACGGCCGCGACTACGCGGGCGACGTGATCTTCGTCGGCGGCGACCCGAAGTCCGTGCGCGCGCCTGGGCTACCGCGCGCGCCGAGCTCGCTCCGCGATGCGCTCGAGATGGCGAAGGACACCGTCGGCTCCAGCCCGTCGATCACGTACTTCCACGCGCCGCCGATCACGATCGCGGACGTGACGTGAGGAGGCGCACATGAGCGGTGCGCGACGAGCTGAAGGAGATGTCGCCGAGGGCTTCCGCTGGGGCCGGCGTCCGCTGGTGCCGCGATCCGCGCGGAGCCGCACGCCGAGCGAAGGACGACGTCGGCTTCCCGACCGACTGGGCGCGCACCGCAGGCGGGACCGCTGCGCGGCCGAGCCGATCCTCGAAGGCGTGCATGCATCCGCTCTGTGAGAACGAGCTGTCGCTGCGCGTGTTCGGCCTGGACAACCTCGAAGGGCGTCGACGCCCCGGTGATGTTCTTCTCGAACCACTCGAGCCACCTGGACGCGACGCTCATCCTGACGCACGCTGCCCGGACGCGTGGCAGGCGAAGACCGCCGTCGGCGCGGCGCAGCGACTACTTCTTCGACGTGTGGTGGCGCCAGGCGTTCACGGCGCTCGTCTACGCGGCGCGTTCCCGATCGACCGCGTCGCGCGGCGGCCGAGGCGCGGTCGGACAAGGCGCGCGAGCTGATCCGAGGACGGGTGGAGCCTCGTCGTGTTCCCCGAGGGCACGCGCTCGCACGGACGGGCACGTGCAGCGGTTCCGTCACGGCGCCGTCGCGGCTCTGCGCTCGAGCACGGCGTCGCCGCTGGTGCCGATCGCGATCGCTCGGCGCGTATCAGGCGATGCCGAAGGGCCGGTTCTGGCCGCAGGCCGGGCCGCCCGACCGTCACGCTTCGGTACGGCGCGCCGCTGTCCCGCAGCGAGGGCGAGACGCACCAGGACCTGTCGCGCCGGATGCAGCGCAGGCGGTGGCGCAGCTGCTTCGACGAGGACCGCACGACGTGGTGGGATTCGCTGCAGCGAGCGGCAGACGCGAGGAGACGCCGTCGCTGGCCGGTCCCGGCGGTCGCCAGTGGCTCGAAGCGGTGGGAGGGCTCGACGCCGCTCGCCGCGCGGCAGGCGCGGCCAGGACCTGGGAGTAGACCGTGCCTCGGACCGGCGGCGAGAGCGCAAGGCGCACGCTGATCGAGGAGGCGATCCGGCCAGTTCGGCCGCGAGGGCTACACACGGCGCGAGCCTCGACCAGATCGCCACGGCGGTCGGCGTGCGCAAGCAGACGCTCCTGTACTACTTCCCGACCAAGGACGCGCTGCTGGAGGCGTGCCTCGCGGCCGCCGGCGAACGCGCTCGTCGATCGGAGATCGCGCAGGCGCTCGAGGGCAAGGAGACGTACTGGGATCGCGCCGAGGCGGTGATCCACGCGGTGTTCGGCCTCGCCGAGGAGTGGCCGGAGTTCCCGATGTTCATCCGCGAGGCCGGCCGCTCTCGGCCCGGATGCGTTCGACGCGGTTCGCCGGCGTGCTCGACCCGCTCCGCCGGCGCGCGATCGACTTCCTGCAGACCGGGATGGACACCGGCGAGATCCGCAAGCAGGACCCCGCGATGCTGCTGTTCACGCTCTACACGGCGCGTGGTGGGTTCGCTGACCGAGGCGAGCGTGCTGAACGTCGTGGTCGGCGCCGAACAAGGGTCGCGCCTCGCTGAAACGCCGCGAGCGCGAGGTCATCAGCTTCGTGCGCGCCGCGATGCTGCCGCCGCCAGTGACTCAGCGAGCGTCGGATCACCGCGCGCCTTCGCGTTCCGCCGCGATGGGTGGATGCGACTAAGCTCGCCAACGTCTATCGGCCCTGAGGGGGTTCCAATGGTGAGGAAGATCAGCTTGGTTCTCGGCTGCGCTGCTCGTGGTGGGCGCGGCATTCGCAGTGGGCGCAGCGACTGCGTCCTCCGGTATCGCAGCCCCGACCGAGATCACCGTGCTCGAGCACGCGACGCGCACGACAAGGTCGTCGACGTCGGCAAGAAGGGAGATTCGACCGGGGACATCTTCACGTACCACAGCGATCTCTACGACGAGACCGACACCACGAAGGTGGGCGGGGACAACGGCATGTGCGTCCGGGAGAGCCCGAAAGCCGGTACGTGGGAGTGCTGGTGGACGACGACCCTGGCGGACGGGATGATCGGCGGCTGAAGGCCCGTACTCGGACGGTGACACGTCCTGGACGTACGCGGTGACCGGCGGTACCGGTCTCTACGAGAACGTGCGCGGTTCGATGGCGGAGACGATCAAGCGCCGACGGCGAGTTCGTGCTCGCCTACAGCCTGATCCCGTAGATCGGATGTGAGGGCGGCGCACGAGGCGGCCGTCCTGCATCACCGAACCGAGCGCCGCCGTCGGAGAGGCCTACCGGACCTTTCGCGCTTTCCAGACCTCTTCACTCGGCCACCGTCGCGCCCACTCGGACGAGATCCACTGGTACGGCGCGGTGCGCCTCAGGCGCTCGGAGTTCGATCAGATCATCGATCTCGAACCCTGACCCGTGCAGGAGCCGGATCATCTCGCCGTGAGGGATCGCGAACTCGACCTCGGCTTCGTCCGGCCATTCGAACCGGTGCATGCCGAAGAAGTCACGCAGCAGCTGGGAGCTGGCTGGCTCTGACTCGTCGTCCTGGACGCAAAGCATGACGAGGTTCGAGTGCCCCAGGAAGACGAGGCGTCCGCCTGGTCGCAGAAGCCTCGAAGCCTCTGGGATCCACCGGTACGGGTCGCACCAGATCGCCGCCCCGTACTCGGAGATCGCGAAGTCGAAGCTTCCGTCCGCGAACGGGGCCCGCTCGGCGTCGGCATGACGTAGTGGGAAGGGCAGGTCGAATTCGCGCTGGAGCATCCGCGCCGTGTCCAGCTGCTTCGCGGAGTTGTCGAGCCCGATGCAGTGACCACCGCGGTCGAGCGAGCCATGCGGAGATGTAGCCCGTCCCGCAGCCGAGCTCGACCACGTCGAGACCCGTCGCGTCGGGCAGGGCTTCAGCTCGGTCTCGGGGACGCCCCAGATGCCCCAGGTGGGCTCGCCGGTAGCCACGCACGGCGACCGGACTCAGACCCAGCTGGGTGCGTCCAGGTCCCATGCTGCACGGTTGTCGCAACGTGATCGTCGAGCACGCCAGGGACTGCATCGAAGGGTCGTGGGACGCTCAGCGCGATCGATCGGAGAGGGTCGAACGAGAACTAGCGGCGGAGTAGAACTCGACGATCAGACGCTCCTCGACCTTGGCCGGGAGCGGGATCTCTCGCGATCCGGCAGGCGGGAGCAGCACGCCCTGCGCGCGTCGTCCCTTGTTCCGGCAGAGGTAGCCGTGGAGGGGTCCGGCGTGATCTCGATCGCCTCGCGGACCGAGATGAAGTTCTTCGCCTTCGCCGACGAGCTCGACGGTCTCGACCTGCGCTTGACCCGGGCGCTGGGAACGTTGATGCGCTTGCCGTCCAGCTTCACGTGGCCGTGTGAGACGAGCTGGCGGGCCTGGCGGGTGGTGAGGGCGAACCCGAGCCGCAGGATGACCGTGTCCAGACGCGTCTCGAGCTGGCGGATGAGCTCCTCGCCGGTGACGTCCATGCTTGTTGGACGCCTTCTCGTAGTAGCGCTTCCCATCTGGGCTTCGGAGACCCCGTAGATGGCCCGCAGCTTCTGCTTCTCGACCAAGCGGGTCTGGTACTCCGAGATCCGCTTCCGGCCGCGGCCGTGCTGGCCAGGCGGGTAGGGTCGCTTGTTCGACGGACAGTTCGGACGGCCGCAAAGCGGCTCGCCGACACGCCGGCACATCTTGTGTTTGGGTCCGATCTTCTGCATGCGGTCGCCAAGCGTACCAAAGGTCTTGCGTTCGTGACCTGCGACGATGCGGTGGAACTGCGAGGATGCCACGTCATGGACCTGCCGGAGCGAGCGGTCGGAAGCGTGCTCGGTCTCGCCCTCAGGGGACGCCCTCGGCGCACCCGTTCGAGTTCCGGCGAGCCGCCCAGGTGCCCGTTCCGCTGCCGGCGTTGGAGCTCGAGTGGATGGGCCTTCCACCCGGCACCACCACGGACGACACGGCGATGGCCCGCAACCTGATGCGGTCCCTGGTCGAACGCGACGGGCTCGACACGGATGACGTGCTCGCGCGCCACATCGCCCTGGCTCCGGACTGGGTCCCCGGACGTCAGGAACCTCACCCGGATCGTGCTGTCCCGCGCCGCCGACGGGGGTGATGGACGCCGCGCGCAGTACGTCGAGCAGCGAGGTCCCGAGGTCAGCGCCGGCAACGGCTCGGTGATGTACTGCGCACCGCTCGGCGTGGCGTACGCCAACCGTCGGAGCGGCTTTGTCCACGCTCGCGCCGGCGCTCTCTGCCGTCACCCACTGGGACGAACGGTGCCGGACCGCCTGCCTCGCGATCACGCTCACGGTCCGCGTCGCTCGTGCGCGGCGGCAGCCCGGCGACGCGCGCGGTGATCGATCGCCGTCACCGCGGTCGCGGACCGCGAGGAGCGGAGGAAGGAGCTCGAGTTCCTCGGTGGAGCAGGCAGGGCGTGCGCGTCCGATCGACGGCCCGGACATGGGGTTCACGTTGTTCACGGCCGGGCTCGCGCTGCAGGTCGCCGCCGAGCGGCCCGGGTTCGAGGAGGGGCTTCGCCACGTGGTCGGGACTGGGCGGTGACACCGACACGAACGCCGCCGTGGCGGGCGCTCCTGCTGGGCGCCCGCCACGGCCGGACGCGGCTTCCCGCCGCCTGGCTCGGACGCCTCGCCGACGGCGAGGCCGATGGACGCCGAGGCCGGGCGCGCTGGCCATGCTCGCTCGTCGCCTGAGGACCGGCAGTCGGTCCGGGAGGATAGCCGCCATGTCATCGGCTCCGACAGATGCGAGATCCGCGAAGAGCGACGCGTGATCGACGGCGGTGTTCGCCGATCTCGTCGGCTCGACCGTCGCTCGCCGAACGGCTCGATCCCGAAGAGCTGAAGGCGATCGTCGGCGACGCCATCGCGCGCATGATCAACGCGGTCGAGTCGTTCGGCGGGACGATCGAGTGATCTCGCGGGCGACGGCGTGCTCGCGCTCTTCGGCGCGCCGACCGCGCACGAGGACGACCCGGAGCGTGCCGTGCGCGCGTCGCTGACGCGTCGTGGACGAGATCGCCGACTACGCCCGCGAGGTCGAGCGCGGCATGGGGCGTGACGGGATTCGGCGTCCGCGTCGGGCGTGCAGACCGGGCCGGTGGTCGTCGGGCGCGATCGGCGGCGGGTAGCCGCGTCGAGTACGCCGCCCTCGGCGATGCGGTGAACGTCGGCGGCGCGGCTGCAGTCGCTCGGCGAGCCGGGCTCCGTGCTCGTCGGCGAGGAGACGTTCCGGCTGGTCGAGCCGCATCTTCGAGTGGGACGACCGACGGCGCTCGATCTCAAGGGGAAGATCGGACTCGGTGCCGTCGCTCGCCGTGGTCGGGCGCTGGCCGCGACCGGTAGCCCCGTCACGCGGGGCTCGAGGGCGTCGAGGCGCAGCTGATCGGCCGCGAGCGAGAGCTCGCCCTGGGCGCGAGTTGGTCGACGGACGTCGCTCGCCGGCACGGGCGGCGTCCTGCTCGTCACCGGTGAGCCCGGCATCGGCAAGACGCGGCTGCTCGCCGAGCTGCACGAGCTCGTTCGATGCGGGCACACGCTCAGCACGCGCGGGCACTATGGCTCGAGGGCCGGTGCGTGTCCTACGGCGAGTCGATGCCGTATTGGCCGTTCCGGGACCTCCTGCGTGCCTGGATCGGCGTGCTCGCCGGACGAACCGGAGCTGCGGGTCCGCGTCGCGCTCCGCCGGCATGGTGGAGCGGCTGTTCGGCGCTCGTTCGGCCGAGCTCTACGCCGTACCTCGGCGGCGCTGCTGGGGTTGACGCTCGAGCCCGACGCCGCGACACGTCTGGCCGAGCTCTCCCCGAGGCGCTGCAGTATCGGACGTTCGAGGTCATGCGCGAGCTGATCGCGCGGCTCGCCGCAGGACGGCCCGGTTGCGGTCGTGCTCGAGGACCTGCACTGGGCGGACGCGACGTCGCTGCAGCTGCTCGAGCGGACTGTTCGCCGACACGGAGTCCGCGGCGCTCCTCCTGGTCCTGACGTCCCGGCTCGAGCGCGATCATCCCGTGGTGGCGTGTGAAGGAGGCCGTGGCGCGCGAGCTCCCGCACCGGATCGCGCGACACCACGCTGGAGGCGCTGTCGGGCGACGCCGGACGCGAGCTACTGCACGCGCTCGTCGGTGACGACACGCTACCGCGCCGGACATGGAGCGGCGGATCCTCGAGCCGGCCGAGGGCAATCCGTTCTTCCTCGAGGAGCTGGTCCGGTCGCTGGTCGACGCCGGGCGCGTCGTGCACGACGAGCAGGGCTGGCGCTTCGACCACGACGTCGCCGCTCGAGGTGCCGCCCACGGTCGAGAAGGTCGATCCTCGCGCGCATCGACCGGCTGGACGCCGGGCGCGCGTGAGGCGCTGGTGGCCGCATCGGTCCTCGGCCGTGCAGTTCGGCGCTGTCGCTGCTCGAGGCCGTGGTCGGCGCCGAGGACGGTGCAGTGCGGCAGTCGCTGCTCGACCTGATGCGGCTCGGACCTGGTCGCGCGAGGGCCGCCGGTGGCCCGAGCCCGAGTACCGCTTCAAACACGCGTTGATCCAGGAGGCCGCGTATCGAACGCTGGTGACGGCGCGATCGGAACCGCTGCACCGGCGCGGCGGCCGGAGTGGCTGGAGGCGCGGTACGCCGGCCGCGAGGACGAGGTCGCCGGCCTGCTCGCGCACCACTGGCTGGCCGCCGACGACGAGGACAAGGCGGTCACGTACCTCGCGACGCGCGGGGACCGCGCCCGCCAGGAGTACGCGCTCGACGAGGCGATCGGGTCACTACCGCGAGCTGCTCCCGATCCTGGAGCGGCGCGGCGAGCGATCGTGGATCGCGCTGGTGCTGTTCAAGCTCGCGCTGGCGCTGCACGTGTCGCTCCGGTTCAGTGAGGCGAACGACGACGTATCAGCGCGCGTTCGGGTTCTGGTCGGCTCCGGAGCCGTATCCCGGCCGAACCGACGGCGACGGTCAAGGTGGCGTCGAGCTACCGCCCGCGACGACCACGACCCGCGGTCCGGCGATCGCGTGGCCCGACATCCAGCTCTGCATGCAGCTGTTCGACCGGCTGGTCGAGCAGTGGCCCGAGCGCACGATCGTGCCGTCGCTCGCCGACCGGTGGGAGATCGCCGACGACGGTCTCCGCTACGTCGTTCCATCTCCGCGACGGGTTGACGTGGTCCGACGGCACGCCGCTCACGGCCGGCGACGTCGGAGTTCGGCATCAAGCGCGTGCTCGATCCCGTGAGCGCCCGGCTCGTCGGTGGCGATCTACTTCGTGCTCGAGAACGGCGCAGGACTACTACCTCCGGGCGCAACGCCGGACGCCGACCGGGTGGGCGTGACGGCGCTGGACGATCGGACGGTCGAGTTCCGGCTGGTGGCTCCTGCGCCGTACTTCATCGAGCGTCATGAACCGGCCCGACGGCGGGCCTCAGCCGCGGCACGCGATCGAGGCGGAGGGAACGTCCTGGACCGGAAGCGGGCCGCCAGGTGGTGAGCGGCGCGTTCCGGGTCGTCGCAGCGAGGACGACGAGCGGCTCACGCTCGAGCGGCAGCCGAATCGACATCGCCGCTCGGGTCGGCAACATCCGAGCGTGTCGAGTATCGTGAGGTCGCTCCGTCGCCGATGCCATCGAGCCGTACGAGCGCGGCGACCTGGACATCGCGACGGTCCGCTATACGCCGAAGCTCGCGGATCTAGTGCCGACCGTGCGCGACGACGCCCAGCGTGGGGCCGGCTGCGTGGTCCGGTACTTCGGGTTCGACCACGCGCACCCGTGATGTCGAACGTGGACTTCCGGCGGGCCCTCGCGCATGCGGTCGATCGAGATGCGCTCGAACGCGCGGTCCCGGACAACGTGGTGGTCGCAACCGGTGGCGTCGTCCCTCCCGCGCTCCAGGGGCACACGCCGGACATCGTCCCCCGGTTCGATCCGGACGAGGCTCGCCGGTACCTGGCCGCGAGCGGCGATCGCGGAGCGGATCATCACGATCGCCGGCATCGAGGACGTGGGTCGGCACGTTCCTCGCAGACCGTCGCGGACGCATGGCACGACGTCCTCGGGCTCGACGTCCGAGGTGGAGTCGTGGACCCTCGACCGTGCGCTCGACGCTCACGAACATCCGCGAGGTCGCGCCGATCGTGTTCACGGGCTGGCTGCCCGGCTACGCCGACCCCGAGTACTTCCTGCGGCTGCTCTTCCAGTCGGACAGCAAGACGAACGAGGGCGGGTTCTCGTACCCGCCGTTCGACGAGCTGATCGAACGGGCCCGGCGGGAACGGAGCGACCGCTCGCGGTTGGAGCTGTTCCACGAGGCCGATCGGATGGTGGTGGCGGACCGCGTCGCGCTGATCCCGCTCGTCTACGGGCTGCAGCATGGCGTTCGTGAAGCCGTGGGTCCACGGGTGGTGGGAGTTCGGGAAGTCGTCGTCGGCGTTCGCCAGCTTGGTTGTCGACCCGTCCTCGCCGCGCGCCTGACGCGTCAGTCCGCCACCAGCACGACGCGCGCCGGCCCACCGTCGCCGTCACGGAGCTTGAGCGGGAGACACCAGAGCGTGTAGCGGCCCGCCGGGAACGTCGCGGAGGTCCAGTCCCTCGACGATCACCGTGCCTGCGCCGAGGAGCGCGCGATGGACCGGGAACGTCGGGTCATCGCCTGCTTCGATCGAGATGAAGTCCGTTCCCACCAAGCGGATACCGCGGTCGACCAGCCATCGCGCTCCGTCGTGCGAGACGCACGTGACGCTGTCGGGGAACGCCGGGGATCCCTCTGCCCAACGGGCCGACCAATCGGTGAGGAACAGCACGCGCTCGGACATCGACCGGGAGGCGGGCTGCCTCCAGCTCCGCGGGACCGATCGTCTGCAGGCCGCGCACGTCGGCGACGAACGCGTCGCCGACCAACGTGTCGAGCGGCACGCGATCGATCGTCGCGCCGCCGTCCACGAAGTGGATCGGCGGGTCGACGTGGGTGCCCGGTGTGTGTGCTCATGCGTGATGACCGAGAGGTTGGAGACGTCACCGCGCCGCATGTCCGACGTGCATTCGATCGCGACGACCAGGATCGCCCGGATAGGTCAGCATCCCGGCACGGATGGGAAAGCGTGACATCGATCATCCGGGTCATGATGTGCGCTAACCTAGTCGATGCGGCAGCACGCTCCGGGCCGCGGAACGGGATCGAAGGGGACATCGTGGAACCGAACGAGATCTTCGAGCTGATCATCAAGGCCGACGAGAGGATCAAGTACGCCAAGCCGGGGAAGGGGGACCTCCGTGCGGGCCAGGCGCGCGAGCTGCTCGAGACGGGCGCGAGATGCGGCACGCGAGATCGACAACGACGCGCTCGTCAAGCAGGCGGAGAGGCGACTCGCCGATCTGGACGCGCTCGCGGCGGAGAACGATCTGGCCTAGCGAGGTCGGAACGACCTCAGCCGATCCGTCCGCCCCAGTCGAAATTCTCCCAATAGACGGTCCGGATCGCGACCTCGCCGCCGGGGCCGGGGTGGCTCGCGTCGATCATCGAGCTCCCACCCAGGTAGATCGAGACGTGGCTGACCGGCGAGTAGAAGAACATGAGGTCGCCCGGTACCAGCTGGCTCTGCGAAAGGCGGGGCAGCATCTCCGACATCATCGCGGAGGAATGTGGCAGGTAGATGCCGGCTTGTGCGTACGCCCACATCACCAGCCCGGAGCAGTCGAAGCCCACGTTCGGGTCGGCCGAGCCGAAGACGTACGTCGTGCCGATCACGGACTGCGCCGGCCGCGATGGCGATCTGGGTGGCGGACGCGTTCGGCGGCGGAACGAACACCGGGCCGCCTCCGCCGCTGGATCCGGAGGACGAGCCGCCCGACGAGGATTGCGCCGCCGCAGCTGCTGCCGCCGCCGCCTGCGCTGCGAGGGCGTTCTTGTAGCTGGTGCTCAGCTGCGAGTAGGAGGGCGGTTTGTTCCGGAGATAGCGCTCTCGATCTGCCCCTTGTGGCTGGCGTATCTCGTCGAGGGTCGCCTGCCGTTCCGTGAAGCGCATCCCCGTACTGCTGCGCCGCCCACCGGGACTTCTGACCGGCGATCTGCGCCTCGGTGGCCAGGTCGGCGTCATCCTGGGCGAGCGCGCCCATGAACTGGAGGCGATCGGAGAACTCCGTGAAGCTGTCCGGCGCCGAGCAGGACGTCGAGCTGCGATCCCATGCCCGTGTAGGCGGCGACGGCCCGTTTGGACAGCTCGGCGTTGGCGCGGGCGGCGATGGCGTCGGCCGCTTGCTTCGCCTGTCTGGCGTCCATGAGCTTCGCTTCGGTCTCCTGCAGCCGGACCTGCGCCTGGTTGTACTGCTCGACCAGCTGATCGAGCTGCACGGTTGAGCGTCGTCGAGCTTGGCCTTCGGCTGCCTCGACCTGCGCTTTCGAGGGCGCGGCCGATGAGCACACGATACCGAGATGGCGACGCTGGGGACGGCGAGCATCGCGGCTACCGACGAGCCGCAGGATCGTCTTGCGCGAGCTTCGTCATCTGCCCCCGGGGTCGGCGGAACGTCGTGATATGCAAAAGCTCCGTCTCCGGAGCTGTGTAACGAGGCTAACGGGGTGAGAGGGCCTTCGTCAAACGCACCGGCGTTGCTTCCGGACAGAACGGGCAGGGGCGGGCCGAGCCCGCCCCTACGCCGCTGCTCTGGTCGGGACGGCGGGATTTGAACCCGCGACCTCAGCGTCCCGAACGCTGCGCGCTACCAAGCTGCGCTACGTCCCGAGGCGGTCCGTCAGTCTCAGCGGCTCGCTGGGGCCGATCGGCCGGGTCGCGGCTGCAGCTCCAGCAGCGTGGCTTCGGGCCGGCAGCAGAACCGGAACGGCGCGTACTTGCTCGTCCCGAGGCCGGGCGACGTGTGCACGACGGCGTCGCCCACGCGGATCATGCCGCTCACCAGCCGCGCGGGGCAGCGAGCAGTTCGTCACCAGGGCCCCGACGCCCGGAAGGCACACCTGGCCGCCGTGCGTGTGGCCGGCGACCAGGAGGTCGTAGCCGAGAGCGGCGGTCTCGGGGCGGAGTCCGGCGAGTGCATCACGGCGAACCCGAACCGGTCGGGCGAGCGCCGCGGGCGCGACGCGGAGGTCGTGCCATGCGATATGTGGCGTCGTCGAGGCCGAGCAGCTCGATCGGCAGCCCGTTCGATGTCGACGTCGCGGCGGACGTTCGTGAGGTCGGTCCCAGCCGTCGGCGTCGCAGCTGCGACACCAGCGTCGGCGGCGCGCCCGCGTTCGGCCCGACGAGGCTTCCGCTTCCCGCGGAAGTACGCCAGGTAGTTGAGCGGCCGGGGCACGAAGTAGTCGTTCGAGCCCAGCACGAACCACGACGCCAGGCGCCGCGGACCGCCGTGACGCGCGGCGACCGTGGTCTCGACCGCCTCGGGTTCGGCCAGGAAGTCGCCGGTGACCACGGTGACGTCTGCGGCGGGCAGGTCGACGCGAGGAACGCGCGCCTTGCCCGGATCGCGGCGGACGAAGTGCAGGTCCGACAGGTGGAGCACGGTCAGAGGGCCCGCGGCCGTCGCCGGTAGGATGTCGAGGTCGGTGCCGGACCAGCCGGTAGCGGCGCCGTTCGACGAAGATCCCCACAGGACGCAGCACACGCCGAGGACGAGCACCGCGACCACGATCCGGGAAGCACGGGAGGCAGTCTAGTGAGCGAGTCGACGCTGAAGGACGAGATCCAGTCGCAGATGCACCTGGCGATGAAGTCCGGCGAGAAGGTGCGTCTCGGCGCCCTCCGCCTGCTGACCGCCGCGATCAAGAACCGCGAGGTCGAGGTCGGTCACGAGCTCAGCGACGACGAGGTCCGCGAGATCGCCGGCAAAGAGGTGAAGAAGCGCACCGAGTCGATCGAGGCGTTCGACGCCGGCCGGCCGCGACGAGCTCGCGGCGAAGGAGCGGGAGGAGCGCGACGTCGTGTCGGTCTACGCCCCCGCGCAGCTGTCGGAGGACGCCGTCGACGCGCTGATCGACGAGGCGCTCGCCGCGACGGGCGCCACCTCGCCCAAGGAGATGGGCAAGGTCATGGGGTTCGTGATGGGCAAGGCCAAAGGTCAAGCCGACGGGACCGTCGTGCAGCAGAAGGTCCTCGCCCGTCTCACCGGCGCCTGACGCCCGCGCTCGAGCGACGCAGGTCAGGTCAGGGGCTCGGGGTCGGGCTGGGCTCAGGACTCGGGCTCGGTACCTGCTCCTCGTCCGTCCCGACGGTGATCGTGACCGTGGTGCCTTGCAGCGCTTTGGTTCCGGCCTCGGATCCTGATCCAGGACGACATCGACGTTGTGGGGATCGCTCACGTGCTTCTCCACGACCTCTACGACGAACCCGGCGGTCTCGAGCGCTGCTTTCGCGTCGGCGCGTGACATCCCCGTCACGTCGGGGCATCTTCACCTTGGCGGGGACGCCGCTGCTGACCTGGATCGTGACCAGCGACCCGAGCTCGGCAGACGCGCCTCCTCCCGGCGTCTGTGCCAGCACGATCCCTCGGCTCTGCCGAGTCGACCGTTTCCACGAGCGGCGTGGAAGTTCGCCCCGGCCAGCTTGTTCTGTGCGCTGACGGATCTGAGTCCGACCACGTCGGGCACCGAACCGTACGCCGGTGCCGGCGGGCCGGGAAGCTCTCGGCCGGCATCCCGGCCATCACGCTGCAACATGTAGTCGTGCCAGATCGGCGCGGCCAGCGTGCCACCGAACACCGACCCGCCGAAGTAGTTCGAGAGCGATCCGGCGTACCGGGGAACCCCACCCACACCGCCGTGGAGACCTGCCGCGTGAACCCGCACGAACCAGGCGTTCGTGTAGTCCTGCGTCGTCCCGGTCTTGCCCGCCACCGGCCACGTGCCGAGCGCGGCCGCCGTGCCCGTCCTGCCGGAGACCACGCCCTTGCATCATCGCGGTCACGAGGTGCGCGATCTCGGGTGAGACGACCTGCTTGCACGACGGTTTGTGCCGGTACAGCACGCCGCTGGCGCTCGACCACCTTCGCCACCGCGAAGGGCTCGCAGTGCTTCCCGTCGTTCGCGAGCGTCTGATACGCGGACGCCATCTCGATCGGCGTGACGTCCGCGGTCCCGAGCGTCAGCGACGGGACCGCGGGGAGCTCAGACTCGATCCCCATGTCGTGGGCGGCCTTGACCACCTTGCTCCGGCCCGACCTCCAGGATCAGCTGCGCGAACACGACGTTGATCGGAGTCCTGCGTGGCGCCCCACAAGCTCTCGTACCCGGCGTCGCCGGCGCCCTCCGCGTTCGACACGCACGAGCAGTCGTTGCCGTCCACTCTGGGAGGAACAGCGGTGACTTCGTCGAGAAGACCGAGCCCGGCGGGATCCCCTCGCGGAACGCCGGCGACCAAGGTGAACGGCTTGAACGACGATCCCGGCTGCCGGCGCGCGTCGGCCAGGTTCACCTGGTCCTGCAGGTAGTTGCGGCCCGAGAGCATCGTTCGGATCGCGCCGGTCGCGTTGTCCACGGAGACGATCGCGGTGTCGGGCGTCTGCTCGTAGTTCGGGTTCGACACGGATTCCCGGTAGGGCTCGTTCGCCACCTGTTGCGCCGCCTGCCTGCCAGTCGGGGTCGAGCGTGGTGTAGATCCGCAGACCGCCCTCGTAGAGGCGCCGGCGACGCGCGTTCTCCGACTTCCCGAACGCGTCGTACTCGCCGTCCGTGTTCGCGACGATCCGTTCCGTGAGGTAGCGCACCAGGAACGGCGGCTGGCGCAGACCGAGCTTGCCGATGTCCGGCGCCAGCCGCAGCGGCGACGCCTTCGCCTTGTCGATGCGTCTCCTGCGGCACCCAGCCGAGCTCGGCCAGCCGGTCCAGCACGACGTTGCGGCGGATGCGCGCCTTCACCGGGTGCACGAGCGGGTCGTAGTAGTTCGGGAGAGCGGATCAGGCCGGCGAGCATCGCGCTCTGCGTCAGCTTCAACCTCGAGGCCGGGACGTGGAAGTAGAAGTCCGCGGCCGTCCCGATGCCGTAGACGCCGTTCGCGAAGTACACGTCGTTCAGGTAGAGCGCCAGGATCTGGTCCTTCGTGTAGCGCTGCTCCACGCTGGATCGCCAGTGCCAGCTCTTGGAACTTGCGCTGGAACGTCTGCGACGGTGTCGCCGGTGATGGCGTTCTTCACCAGTTGCTGCGTGATCGTCGAACCGCCCTGCACCACCTCGCCCGTCGCCGCGTTCGTGAGCCAGAGCGCGGATGAGCGAGGTCAATCCAGCGGTCCGTGCTCGTAGAACTGCGCGTCCTCGACCGCCAGGACCGACTTGCGTCCCATCTCGCTTCGATGTCGGGAGAGTCCACGATCTCGCGGTTGTCCAGGTACAGCGTCGCCAGGACGGTCTTCCCGTCGGCCGCGTAGATGGTCGAGCGCTCGGGGAAGCGGGGATCGTGCGTGAAGTCCGCGCCCAGCAACGTCAGCCGCGCGTCGATCGATTTCGCGCCGAACGCCAGACCGGCGATCGGCGGCGCGATCAGGACGGCGATGAGTGACGGCCGCGATCGCGATGGACCGGTGCCGAGGAGCAGCACGGCGAGGGAGCGAATCGCCGGTCCGCCGCGTGGCGTCCGGTAGGCGCGGTTCGGGCCATGGAGGTGCCCAGGATACCCTTCGCCCCACGGTCGGTAGCGATGAGCCCGATGCGCCGCCTCTCCCTGCTCCTCGCCGCGTTGTCGCTGCTCGCGCTCTGGCCGCGGGCCGGCCGTCGCCGCGACGCCCACGCTGGTCGGAGGTGGTGAAGGTCGAGGGGCGATCGACCGGCCGCTGCTCGGCTATCTGAACGACCGGCTCGATGCCGCGGAACGCGTCAGGCGCGGTCGTGGTGCCTGCAGATCGACACACGGCCGGCACGCTCGATCAGGACGGCGTGGCGTCTCGCCGCAACGCGTGGTCAGACCTCTCCGTGCCGGTCGTCGCCTGGGTCGGTCCGGCGCCCGCTCGTGCGAGCGGAGCCGGCCTGCCTGCTGATGTACGCGTCCTCCCTCGCCGGGGTCTCGCCGGGGAGCCAGACGGGCGCGCTCTATCCGATCGATCTCTCCCGTCCGGACGACCGGCCACGCGGGCCTCGCACGACACGATCGCCGGATGGATCGCGGCCCGCGACAAGGACACGTACCGACATCGACTGGATCGACCGACCGCTCACGGCGGCGGAGGCCCGGCATCGCGACATCGCCCAGGTCGCGGCCACGTCGATCCCGATCTGCTGGATACGCATCGACGGCACGAACCGTGCAGACGCCGGGCGGCCCCGTCGTCCTCCACACCAAGATCGCGACCACGAAGCCGGAGGCCGTAACGAAGGGCACCGTGGACATCCGCTTCGAGAACCTCGGACCGGTCGACCGGGTGCTCCACGGCGTCGCGTCACCGTCGATGGTGTATTTCCTGCTGGTCCTCGCGCTCGCCGCGCCTCGCGTTCGAGCTGACCCAGCCGGGAGTTCGGCTTCGCCGGCTTCGCGGGGCTCGGGCATGCTCGCCCTCGGCCTCTACGGGCTCACCGTCGTGCCCGTGAACTGGTTCGGGCTCGCGCCTGCTGGTCGGCGGGATCGGGCTCATGGTCCTCGACGTCGCGCGCCCGGAGGCTCGGCCTGTCTGACGGTCGGTGGGACTGGTGGCGTTCGCGGTGGGGTCGGTGCGTCGCCTGGCAGCGGCATGGCCTCGCCCATGCGCATCTCGCCGTGGCTGATCGGCGGCGCGGTCGTCGCGAGCGCCCTGTACTACGGGTTCGCGCTGACCGTGGCGATCCAGTCACGCGATCGCATCGTGAACGCCCAGCGAGGGCTCGATCGGCCTGGTCGGTGAGGCGCGCGGCAAGCTCGCCCCGGACGGGCCCGGTCTACGTGAAAGGTGCGATGTGGCGAGGCCGCTCCACCGGCGACGAGATCGCATCAGGAACGTCGGTCCGGGTACGTGGCGTGGACGGCCTGGTCCTGCGGGTGGAGGCCGAGCCGATCGGACGACCGCGGACGACGTCTCCGCCGACCCGATCAGCCACTGAACCCATCCGTTTCCTGTGTTCCTCAGTCCGGGCGGGAATCCCCTCGGCTCCGCTTACGAATGACAAGGTGAACGGCCCGTGGGCCTGGCGCCGACGTGGGAGGGAAGGCCTTCCGGCCGGAACCGTGCTCGACACGTGGACGAGCGGCTGGCAGCTGCCGAAGCGCAGCATGCCGTGAGGTGAGGACTCCTCGTACTTCTTCGCGCCGAGCTACTTCGAGCATGCACGGGAGAAGGACGCCCGTGAGGCGGTCGCGAAGCCGATCCGCCGTGCGTGCCCGGTGCTGGACGAGTGCGCGCGAGTACTCCCTGGAGGTGCGTGAAGGTCACGGGATCTGGGGCCTGGCCTGAACGAGATGGAGCGGCGGGCCATGCTGCGGCGCAGCGCGCGGCCGAAGCCGTCTGAGAGGCGGCGGTCCCCGGCCCGCCAGAACCAGCCCGGCGAGAACAGCCCGGTGTACGTGGCTTGAAGCACCGCGAAGATCACGGACGCGACGGCGGTGACGGCCGCGGCCGCCAAAGCAACGGTCGTGGCCTCGCTCCCGTCCCAGATCGAGGTAGCAGGAACGCGGCGGCGACGCCGATCGCGACCGCCACCACCGGCACGGTGCGGTGGCCCGCACAGCCGAAGAAGGCTACCCCTTCCGCGCATCAGAGCAGCCCGCGAGGATGGCGATCCCCGCCACGCGCTCCACCGCGTGTCGGCTCCAGCCAGCCGCGACCAGCCTGCCCGGCCCATCACGGGTCGTCCCGCGACGAGCGCAGACCGCGAGCCAGAACCGGAACGTGATGGGCGATCTCGGCGCTTCCCGTCGAGGTTGCCGATCCAGTAGTAGCCGGGCGTGAGCATCGCGAGCAGCGTGGCTTGAACGCCCGGTCACCGCGGCCAGCGTCCGGTTCTTCGAGATCGAGCCGTGGCCGCGAACGCCGCGAGGAGCCGTGAGCCTCCGAGATCGCCGCCCACCCGCAGCGCGCTGGCCGGACTCGTGCATGACCAGGACGAGGCATCCCAGGTCACGACGCCCGCCACCAGCGCGCATCGCCGGAGCGAGCAGCGGCGGCGAGGCGGCAGGCGACGCGCGGCGGACCTGCTCCCCTCCACCCCGAACCGGCGGACCGGACGTGCTGGCCTTTCGGCGGCGACGATCCCGCGGGAAGGAGACTCTCCGCAGCGTGGACACGGGGTGAACGTAGCGGGCGCGCGCCGGTCGTCCAGCGACCGTCACGCAGAGCCCACGGAAACACCACACGGGTATCGGCGTCCGCGATCGTTCATCGACCGGGTCGCGGACGTCGGCGCGTTCGTGGGAGGATGCGCGCCATGAACGACGCGGACGTCCTGCAGCGCATCGCCGAGCAGGGACCTCCGAGCTTCCCGCACTCTCCGATCCCTGTCGCCTCGTACGTGCCCGTGGTCGTGTCCGGAACGCCTGGCGTGTCGTCGCCGGGCAGGTGCCGATCATCGACGGGCAGGTCCTGCATCCCGGGTTGCTCGGCGACGGGGTTTCGGTGGAACAGGGCATCGAAGGTGGACGACGCGCTGCCTCAGGCGCCTCCGCGCCTCCGCGCCGAGCTCCGGTTCGTTCGACCGGCTCGGCCGGATCCGCGCAGATGACCGTGCACATCGCCTCGACGCCGGACTTCAGCCGAGCACCCGAAGGTGGCGAACGGCGCAAGCGATCTCCTGGTCGCGGTGCTGCGGCGATGCGGGCAAGCACGCTCGTGCGGCGATCGGGATGGCGTCGCTCCCGCTCGGCGGGTGCATCGAGGTCGCGGTCACCGCCGAGGTGACGCCGAGCTAGGACTCTTCGCGCGGGCGTTCGCGCGGGAAACGAACGTCGCCGTCCCTGCGCGTCACGCCTCGCTGGTCGAACCATTCCATGATGCGGTACCGCGTACTTCCGGCTGGTGCCGAGCGACTCGCGAAGGGCGCTCACCGTGATGCCCGCAGCACCGCTCGCGCGGTCACGGTCGACTCGACGCGCGCGACGAGCGTCGGTGGTCATGACGAGGTCCGAGGAGACGCGGACGACCACGCCTTCCCGCGCCGCGCTGCGTCGATCACGTCGCGGCCGATGCCCGCCGCGACGAGCTCTTCGACGGTCGGGCGGGTCGTCCTCGCTCGCCGCCGATGGCGACGAGCAGCCGGTCGACATCTGCCGAACGCTCCTGGAGGGCGACCTGCAGTGCGACATCAGGCGGACGGTCGTCGTGTCGCGGGCGATGACGCCACGGTCGGCCAGGTCCGTGAGGAGCGCGTCGGCGAGAGCCGCGATCGGTGGGCAGCGCGCGCGGCGCGAAGGGCGGCGAGTCACTGCGCGCCGAGCGAGCGTCAGAGCGGCGCCCGACCTCGAGCGGATGCTCGGCGTGGATAGGCGGCGAGCGATCCGGCGACGGATCGCCCGCACCGCGGTGCGGAGCGCGTCGGCGACGCGCCACTCCGGCGACTGTGACCGCCGCCATCCATCGTGGAGCCGGTGAGGGCGAAGACGTCGGCGGCACGGATCGCGCCGCGCTCTTCGGACGAGCAGCGCGGGGAGCGTCGTCGCGGCGATGCGTTGGCGCGCGAGGCAGCCGTGCGACGGGGTCGGCGCCCGGCCCTGCGCCGGAGGCGCTGACGTCGAGCACGGTGCCGCCGGCCACGGTCTCCGCCGTCCGGCCTCCCGGACCACGAACCGGTCGCCGACGTCCAGCACCAGCGGCGTGGTCGCCGTGATCCGCACGAACGCTTCTGGCGCCGGGCTCGAGCCTCGTCGTTCCGTAGAAGCGCACACGCGGCGTCGACCTCCGCCGCGCCGACGTATGCAGCTTGAAAGCGCCGCGTGCCGGTGATCGGCGCGCGAGCGTCCGCCGACCGCGTCGGAGGCGCGCCTCGAACACGCGGGTCGGGCGCCAGGCCGCGGGCGACGCGAGCACGTCTCCACGTCCCAGCCGATCTCGCTCGACCCCCGACGAGGTTCGCCGCGACGCGCGACACCGGACATGCGCGATCCCTCGCTCTGCTTGTGCGGTCTGCAGCGAGCGGATCCGCGCTCGGGCGCCGGCGGGTACAGCTCGACATCGTCGCCGACGGCGAGGCAGTCCTCTCGGCAGAGCGTCCCCGTCACCACGGTCCCGCCCCTTGATCGTGAACACCCGGTCGATGTGCAGACGCGCGCGCGCTGCGTCCGGTGGTCCGGACGCCCCGTCGAGCATCGCGTCGAGGGCGGCCGCGAGCGCATCGGATGCCTTCGCCGGTCTCCGACGACACCGGCATGATCGGCGCGTCCGCGAGTCCGGTGTCGGCGACGCGTTCAGCGGATCTCTTCGGTCGCCAGTCGCGAGCATCTCGTCGTCCACGAGGTCGCGCTTCGTGAGCGCGATCACGCCGCCCGCGACGCCCGAGCACGTCGAGGATCTGCAGGTGCTCCTCGGACTGCGGCTTCCACCCTCGTCGGCCGCGACCACGAACAGCACTGAGCCGGACCGGGCCCGACGCCGGCCAGCATGTTGCCGATGAAGCGCTCGTGGCCGGGGACGTCGACGAAGCCGACCTCGCGGCCGGACGGGAGCGTGCACCAGGCGTAGCCGAGGTCGATCGTGAGCCCGCGGCGCTTCTCCTCGGCCCAGCGATCGGGATCGATCCTGGTCAGCCGGACGATCAGCGACGACTTGCCGTGATCGACGTGGCCGGCCGTCGCGATGACCCGGAGCGCTGCCGGCGCGGGGTCAGTCCTCGTCGACGTCGTCACCCTCGAGGGCGTACTGGATCGCGCGGGTGAGGTCGGGAGCTGATCCGGGGAACACGGTCCGCACGTCGAACAACGCCGCGTCGGGCTCCGACGCGACAGAACACCGACGGGCTCCCGGCGCGAAGCCGGGCCGCGAACGCGGCCGGATCCGCCGTCTTCACGGCCACGCCCCACGACGGCATCGTCGTTCCGGGCATCGAACCCGCCGACCACGGACTGCCGTCTTCCGGACGTGCGCGCCCTCGAGGTCGCCGTCGAGCGACTGCGCGAGCCTGTGCGCGCGTTTCGAGAGGTCGTCCAGCGACGCCTAGGAGCATCCGTCGGACGGGCAAGCTCGTCCGCGCGGCCGGACGCGTGCATCGCGAGGACGGCCTCCAGCGCGCGCGATCTGCATCTTGTCCACCCGCACGGCGCGGGCGATCGGATGGCGCGCGGAGCTTGGCGACGACGTCGTGCTCGACCGACGACGATGCCCGCCTGCCGGCCCACCGAGCAGCTTGTCGCCGGAGCACGTCACCAGGTCGGCGCCGTCGGCGAGCGCCTCGGCGACCGACGGCTCGTCAGGCGGCATGCTCTGCTCGTGATGCAGCAGACCCGAGCCCACGTCGAAGAGTGAACGGCACGCCGCGCTTGGCGGCGAGCGATCGCGAGGTCCTTGCGCCGGCGGCGACGCCGTGAACCCGACCACGCGGTAGTTGCTGGGATGCACCTTGAGGATCGCGCCGGTCCGATCGGGTGATCGCGGCGCGGTAGTCCGCCGTGCGCGTGCGGTTCGTGGTGCCGACCTCGACGAGCTTCGCGCCCGACGCGGCAGCCATGATGTCCGGGATCCGGAACTCACCGCCGATCTCGATCAGCTCTCCGCGCGAGACGAGGACCTCCTTGCGGCGCGCCAGCGCCGCAAGGAGAGCAGGAGCGCGGCGGCGCAGTTGTTCACGACGAGCGCGTCCTCGGCTCCGGTCAGCGCGATCAGCAGCGCCTCGGCGCGCGTCGAGCGCTTGCCGCGCTTCCCGTCTCGCGGTCGACCTCCAGGTCCGAGTAGGTCCGGGCGGCTCGGGCGGCGGCCGCGCCGCTGCCTCCGGCAGCGGCGCCCTCCCGAGGTTCGTGTGCAGCACCACGCCGGTCGCGTTGATCACCGACGTGAGCCCGGTCGCGACCTTCGACGCCAGGCCGATCGCGTGCGCGAGGAGCTCGTCGTCGGACGGCGGCTCGATCCCTCGCTCGGCGGCGCTGCGCGCCTCGACGAGCGTCTGCGCGACCATCCGTTTCACGATGGGGCGCCCGAAGTGCGGCGACGGCTCGCTTGCCCGGGTCCGACCGCAGCAGGGCATCGACCGATGGGAGCTTGCGACGCACGTCGACCGGACATGACCCGGAGTCTAGGACTCCGCGGGAGCCCCGCGGTCGGCCTCCCTTCCGCTCGGGCGGCGCTTCCGCCTACGATGCTCGGACCTGACCGCCCGATCAGGATGTGGAGGGATCGCGGATGCGGCGTGTTGCCAGGCGTGCCGGAGCCATCTGGCTCGCGGCGGCGCTTGCCGCGACTCGTCCTCGCCACGACCGCCTCCGCGCAAGACTCGCCCTCCGCATCGCCGTCTCCCGCGCAGAAGACGACGTTCGTCGGTCGGCGTCACGGGCGACCTCAACTCCGCCAACCCGTTCCGGCAGTTCGACACGACCGAAGGGTTCGTCGGCGGGCTGATGTACGACAGCCTGATCGGCCGGCGCAGGAGGCATCTACGCGCGAGCCCGGAGCTCGCCGACCACTGGGACATCAGCGAGCGACCAGCCTGACGTGGGACGTTCCACCTCCGCGACGGCCTGATGTGGAGCGACGGCGTCTCCGATCACAGCGCAGGACTTCGTGTGGACGAGCAACTTCATCATCGAGCACGACATCAGCTCGTGGAGCGACGGCTACGCGTACACCGAGAGCATCGAGGCGTCGACGACCAGACGATCGTGTGGAAGACCGACTCGGCCGACGCTGGTCCCGGGGATGCCCTACTACAACCTGCTCCTCCCGGAGCACATCTGAGCGGCTTCACCGTCAAGGAGCTGAAGAGCTTCAAAGAACTTCCCGGACGCGCGTGATCTCGGGGCGTCGGTGCAACCTGGTCGAGTGGAAGCAGGGCGAGTACTTCCGGATGGAGGTCAACCCCGACTACTGGCGGGACCGCGCCCGCGGTCGATGAGATCATCTTCCGCGTCTACAACTCGAACGAGTCGAGTCGTGCCAGGCGCTGTTGAGAAGGAGCGATCGATTTCTCGTCGGTCCCGACCGCGGCCCTGTACGGAAGCGGTGGACGGGCAGCCGAACATCAGCACGGCCGTCGACGCGGCGGAGTTCTTCTATCAGATGTCGTTCAACCTCTCGGACGATCCGGACGAGCGCCGCCGAACCCGGCCGTGCGCGATCCCGAGTTCCGACGAGCCGATCGCGCACGCGATACGACAAGGCGACGCGTTGGTGGACCGCGTCGCTCGCGGACACGGGACGCCGGGAACGACGCCGTCGTCCCGCTGCGCGAGTTCTGGCACTGGGAGCCACCGCCTGACGGAGGCCATCACGTTCGACTATCGCGCACGGCGAACGAGCTCGCTCGACCAGGCGGGATATCTCGACACCGGACGGGGACGGCGATGCGCCAGCTGCCCGGGAGCGACGATCCGTTGGAGCTGCGGTTGCACACCGCGTCGACCGACTCCGGACGGCATCAGGCCGCTCGCCGTTCATCCAGGGTGGCTGGGCGAGCTCGGTATCGATGTCACGTTGCGCTCGATGACGGACGCGCAAGCTCTACGACGTGTGGCTCAGCTCCGCTCGACTGGGACACGATCATCTACTCGTGGAGCGTCGGAGCCGATCCCGACTTCATCCTGTCGAGCTTCACGAGCCGGCAGTGCGGGTTCTGGAGCGACACGTGCTACAGCAACCCGGAGTACGACGAGCCGTACAGGTAGCGGCAATCCACGATCGACGAGGACTGCGCGCCAGCAGGTCGTCCGGGGAGATGCAGCAGATCATCTACCGCGACACGCCGTGGAGATCGTGCTGTGGTACCCGAACACGTTCGAGGCGTGGCGGCTCGAACCGCGTGGACGGGATTCGTTCCGTGGCCCGAAGCCTGACGGTCGCCGGGTTCTGGGGGAACTACTACTCGGCGCGGCTGGTCCGTCCCATCTCGGACGAGGCGGTGCTGACCGCGCCGGGAAGCCGGTCCTCGCCGGCTGGATGTGGCTAGCCGGCTTCGGGATCGTGGCGCCTGGCGATCGCTGGCCGCCGCCCGCCGCCGCCGCGGGCTCGACGCGTACTACGCCTGAGGTGGAGCGGTGATGGGAGGCTGGCGCTACTGTCGGGCGGAAGGTCCTGCAGGCGTTCTTCACGCTCGATCTTCGTCCTGGTCTTCAACTTCTTCCTGTTCCGCATCATGCCGGGCGACCTCGTCCGCCTGCTCACGCGTCAGCGCGGCATCGAGCTCTCGGTGCAGGCGCAGGAAGCAGCTGCGGCGCGATCTGGGCTTGGACAAGCGCGCTCCCGGCGCAGATTCGTGGACTACGTCGGCGACCTCACGCGCGGCCAGCTGGGGCTGTCGTTCATCTACCAGGGCGAGTCGGTGATGGACGTGTTCCTGCGGTTCCTGTGGCCGACCGTGCTCCTGGTGGGAACCGCGACGATCCTGATGATGGTCATCGGCCTCTACATGGGGATCCGAGGCGGGTGGTCGCGAGGAGCAGGTTCGATAACCGGATCCATGGGAGTGTCGCTGCTCTTCTATTCGATGCCGGACTTCTGGCTGGCGATGATGCTGCTGATCGTCTTCTCGACGACGCTGGGGTGGTTCCCGTCCGGGCGGCTATTCGACGCCCAACGCCGACCTTCACCGGCGTGGCACACATCGTCGACGTGGCGCAACCACATGTTCCTGCCGGTCGTCACGCTCACGATCGCATGCCGTCGGTGAGTACTACCTGGTGATGCGCTCGTCCTTGTTGGACGTCATGGGGGAGGACTACATCACGACGGTTCGCGCCAAAGGCATCCGCGAGAACAAGGATGCTCTGGCAGCACGCGGTGCCGCAACGCGATGCTCCCGACGATCTCGGATGATCGCCCTGTCGCTCGGGCTTCGTGATGCGGCGGCGCCATCGTCGTCGAGGTCGTGTTCTCGTATCCCGGGCTCGAGCCTCCTCACGTTCCGGCGCGCTCGACTCGCAGGACTTCCTGATGCTGCAGGGGCTGTTCTGTTCTTCACGCTGGCGATCCTCGTTCTCGAACCTGGTCGCCGACCTGCTCTACAGCTGGTTCGATCCCGCGCGTGAGGGGAGGCATAGGTGTCCGGCGACGAGGCGCCTTGCCACCGTGCCGCGGCCCGTCGGCTCCGCGCGCATCCGAAGGCGCTCGCTCGCGCGCGCCGCCGGCTCGCGTTCTCGCGGTTCTGGGCCACGTACCGCAAGAGCAAGGCGGGGCATCGCGGGACTGGTGATCCTGCTGCTGTTCATCTTGATGGCGATCTTCGCGCCGCTGCTGGCCGACAAGAGCGGTCTGGACGTCACCCAGGTCAACGGCCCCATCCGCTGGCGCCGCCCTCGTGGGCAGTACCCGCTGGGGACCGACGACCTCCGGCCGGTCGGTGCTCACGCTCGTCATCTGGGGATCACGGATCTCCTCTGTTGGTCGGGGCTCGCTGGCGGCGGTGTCTCGATGACGGTCGGATCGGCGCTCGGCATCTTCGCGGGCTACCGCGGTGGGCGCGTGGGACGCGTTCTGATGCGGCTTCACGGACTGGTTCCTGGTGCTGCCGTGTTCCTGCCGCTCGCCGGTCATCCTCCGGCCGGATCTACGGGCAGTCGCTGCTCATCATCGTGCTCGTGATCGGCCTGACGTCGTGGCCGTGGACGGCGCGGACTCGGTCCGCAGCCAGGCACTGTCCATCCGCGAACGTCCCATACATCGAGCGGGCGCGAGGGTCTGGGGCCGGGCGACGCGCAGCTCATCCGCAAGCACGTCCTGCCGAACGTCCTGCCGGTGATCTTCGCCCAGACGATCCTGATCGTGGCGCGCTGACGATCCTAGCCGAGTCGACCCTCTCGTTCATCGGGCTCGGCGATCCGCAGCCGGTGCATCGTGGGGCGCCGTGCTGGAGAACGCGTTCGAGACCGGGCGCTCGCCACCCTCGGCGCGTGGTGGTGGATCGGCGCGCCCGGACTCTGCATCGTGCTGGTCGTGCTCGCGTTCACGATGTGCGGCAGCGCGATCGAGGAGATCGTCGAACCCGAGGCTGCGGCAGCGATGACATGGCCTGCTCGAGGTGCGCGACCTGACGATCGACTACCAGACCCAGTCGGGCCCGCGTGCCGGCGGTCCGCGGCGTCGACCTCGACGATCGAGCAGCGGCGAGGTGCTCGGCCTGGCCGGCGAGTCCGGCTGCGGCAAGTCGACGATCGGCCTGCGGCCTGATGCGGCTGCTGCCCCGGGGCACGCGCATGCCGGGACGGGTGCATGCTGAACGGCGAGGACGTGCTGGCGATGGAGCCCAACCGGCTGCGGCGCGATCCGGTGGACGCGAGGCGGTCGATCGTCTTCCAGGGCGCCATACACGCGCTCGACCCGGTGATCGCGGGTCGGCGACCAGATCGCCGAGGCCATCCTGGCGCACGGCACGGCCGACGCGGCGCGAGGCGCTGCACGCGCCGGCGAGCTGCTGGAGCTGGTCGGCCTGCCGCCGTCGGCGCTCGAAGGACTTCCCGCACGAGTTGCTCCGGCGGGCAGAAGCAGCGCGTGATGATCGCGATGGCGCTCGCGTGCAGCCCGCAGCTGATCGATCGCCGACGAGCCGACGACCGCGCTCGACGTCATGGTGCAGGCGCAGGTCCTCGCAGCTGCTGACGCGAGCTGCAGCACGACGCTCGGGCTCGCGATGCTGTTCATCACGCACGACCTGTCGGTGCTGGCCGAGGTGTGCGACCGCCTCGCGGTCATGTACGCCGGCCGGATCGTGGAGGAAGGCCCGGCGCGCCGATGTCTTCACGCGATCCCGAGCATCCGTACACGCAGGCGCTGGCCGGCGCGTTCCCCGCGATCGGCGACGAGCGGTATCCGATGAGCGCCGACCGGCCTGGACGGCGATCCGCCCGACCCGCAGGACGATGCCGAGCGGCTGCTCGTTCCATCCCCGGTGTGCCCGCTGGCGTTCGACGACTGCCCGAACGAGATCGACCCGTAGCCGATGGCTGGCGCGGCGCACGACGCGCCGCCTGCCTGCTGGTCGGCAGCCCGCGACTGACCGGGCCGAGGAGCGACGCGATGAGCGCAGGTCGCCAGACCCGCGCAGTCGACCGGTCGCGCGCGCCGCTGCTGCGAGGTCCGCGACCTCCACGTGCGCGTTCGCGCGGACGTGGCAGCGGGCTCGGTCGGCAAGAAGGCACGCGGTCGCGGCGCGCGCGGTCGACGGCGTGAACCTCACGCTCGAGCCGGGCGAGATCCTCGCGCTCGCGGGCGAGTCCGGCTGCGGCAAGACCACGCTCGGCGCGCTCGATCATGGGGCTCGAGCGGCCCGACGAGGGCGAGATCCTGTTCGAGGGCGAGCCGCTCGGCAAGCACCTGCGCGCGTACCGGCGCAAGGTGCAGATGGTCTATCCAGGACCCCACCGGCGCGCTGAACCCTCGCCAGACGATCTACGACTCGGTGGCCGAGGGCCTGCGCATCCACAAGATGCCGGGGCGACGAGGAGGAGCTCGTGGCCCGCGCGCTCTCGCGCGCGGGCCTGCGCCCGCCGGAGCGCTTCTTCCTGCAGTTACCCGCACGAGCTGTCGGGCGGGCAGCGCCAGCGCGTGGTGATCGCCGGGCGCGCTGGCCCTGGAGCCGCGCGTCATCGTGGCCGACGAGCCCGTGTCGAACCTCGACGCGTCGGTGCGCGGCGAGATCCTCGCGCTGCTGCTCAAGCTGCGGGCCGAGTCGAAGACTCAGCATCCTCATCGTCGTCACGCACGACCTCGGGCTGGCGTGGACGATCGCCGACCGGGTCGCGGTGATGTACCTGGGCCGCATCGTCGAGATCGGGTCCGACGAAGCAGGTCCTGACCGCAGCCGTCGCATCCGTACACGCGCGCGCTGCTCGACGTGGTGCCCGAGGCCGGGGCCATCGAGCGGCCGCTCCTGGTCGGCGAGCCGCCCGATCCGACGCGCATCCCGGACGGGATGTCGGTTCTCACCCGCGGTGTCCGGCGCTCGCGGACGGACGGGCCGGCGTTGCCGGCGTGGCCGATGCGTGCACCACCTGCGATCCTGTGCTCGAGGCGCTGACCGACGGGCACTCTCGCGGCCTGTCACCTGGCGGTTCGGGCCGTTTCGACGGGTTCGCGTAGGATATCCGGCGATGGTCGACACCGAGCGCCCGCGTTCCAGACCTCGCGAGGTCGCATCCTCGTCCGCGGCGGCGGGCTCGACATCGACGTGGTTCCCTCGGGCACGCTCAAGACCGAGGAGATGATCCTCAACATCGGACCGCAGCACCCGTCGACGCACGGCGTGCTCCGGGTGGTGCTCGAGCTCGACGGCGAGGTCATCACGCGGGCCGAGCCGGTGATCGGCTACATGCACCGGGCGGCCGAGAAGCTCGCCGAGTACCGCGACGCCCGCCAGGTCCTGGTCCTGATGAACCGTCACGACTGGCATCAGCGCGTTCAACAACGAGCTCGGATGGACGATCGCGGTGGAGCGGCTCGCCGGCATCGAGGTGCCGGAGCGTGCGCAGTGGATCCGCACGATGTTCGCCGAGTGGAACCGCATCCTGAACCACCTGATGTTCAGCGGGTCGTTCCCGCTCGAGCTCGGCGCGATGACGCCGATCTTCTACGCGTTCCGCGAGCGCGAGATGATCCAGGACCTGCATGGAGTCGGCCACCGGCGCCCGCATGCACCACTCGTACTGCCGGCGTCGGCGGTCTGAAGGACGACCTGCCGCGCGGGTTCCTGAAGCGGTCGGCCGAGGTGCCTCGCCGAGATCCGCAAGCGCATCCGCGGACTACGAGCACGCTGATCATGGGCAACGAGATCGTCTTCGCGCGGACCGCGAACGTCGGCGTCCTGCCGACGGACGTCGCGATCGCGTACGGATGCTCCGGGCCGGTCGCTGCAGGCCAGCGGCGTCCCGATGGATCCGCGCAAGGACGAGCCGTACGAGAAGTACGGCGAGGTCGAGTTCGACGTTCCCGTCGGCACAGACGCGGCGACTCGCTACGACCGCCTGTGGGTGCTGGTCGAGCGGATGAAGGAGTCGTGCAACATCATCGAGCAGTGCATGGACAAGCTCCCGCCCGGCGCAGTTCTCGCGCGAGAAGCTGCCCGAAGACGCTGAAGCCCGAGCGGTGAGGTCTACGTCCGCACCGAGAACCCGCTCGGCATGATGGGCTACTACGTGGTCGGCGACGGCCACGAGCGAGCCGTACCGGCTGAAGATGCGCACCGCGTCGTTCTCGAACGTCTCGCGTGATCCCGGCGATCCTGCCCGGCGCGCTCGTCCCCGACCTCGATCGCGATCCTCGGCTCGCATCTTCTTCGTGGTCGGCGACGTCGACCCGCTGACCCGGCTCCATCCGTCCTGACGCCCTTGCGCGCGCCCTCGTTCGGGCGATAGCGTGTGCGATATCGCAACCGATATCGTTCGGAGGGATGACATGGGAGCCGAGGACCTGCCGCTGAAGGCCATCCGAGCCTTCCCCAGCACGAGCGGGGACGAGGTGATGCGCGTCGATCGTGGGCCGCGCGTTCCGGGGTGTGAGGGCCCACGCCGATCGGAGATCTTCCCGCCGCCGGGGCCGGACCTCCACCGTTGCCACCAGGCCGGCGTCTCGACACGTCGCGGCAGATGACGGCGCCGTTGTTGGTCAGCTCCCCGCCGATCTGCACGACCGCCTCCGTCGGTGGTCCACGACGAACGGCTTCTCGATGGCGGCCGTGGCGCGCGGTCTCGATCGAACGGTTCCTCAACGAGCAGGAACGCGACCGCTCTGCTAGTCTGGCGCGGACTACCGGCCGACGGTCGTCGAGCCAGTGCCGGTGCGGGCAGGCCGGGCGTGGCGAGCACGAGCCACCGAGGCAGCCCGAGCGCGGACGGATCGACGAGCAGGGTCGCGCGGCTCCGTCCGCTCCACGTGCGGACGGCCTCCAGCCCCTCGCGAGCGTCGAGCTGCGCCGTCTGACGTTCCACGCTCTCCGCGGAGCCACTCGCTCGAACCCGAGCGCGACGAGCGCGTCGTGCTGCGTGACGGTCGGGGAACGCCACGAGGCCGCGCCGCTCGGCGTGGTCCGCGATCGTCGCGAAGTCCACGCCGCTGGTGATGTCGATGGAGCCTGGGTCGGCGAGCGTGTCCTCGATGACGCGGTGGTCGCGGTACCCGTGGACGTCACCGCCCGGCGTTCCGACGCCGCCGTAGTCGATCGGCAGCGCGTAGCCGCGGTCGAGCGATGAGCGCCGAGGCGATCGATGAAGGCGAACGGCGCCGACCGGGACGACGGCCTCGTCGTCGGATGGATACGGGTCGCCGTCCCACGCCGTTTCGACCTCGACGAACCGGTCGCCTTCCACGCCGACGCGCATCTCGCGGTCGCCGCCGCACACGCCGGAACGGCAGGTTGTCCAGCAGCTCGTTGGCGATGACGACATGCGGCGCATCGCTCATGGTCGCCGCCCGCGCGTACACCGTCGATCGCGGTCAACGCCGAACGCGCGCCGGGGCTGACGTCGATCGCCTCGTAGTCCACGTCGCGTCCGGCGAGCGCGCCGAGCACCTGCGTCGCGAGCGTGCCGTCTCCGCGCCGACCTCAGCGATCCGGATCGGCTCCGGTTCGCCCAGGGATGCGAACAGGTCAGGTCACGGCGGTGCCGAGCATCGCACCGAACACCGGGATGGACGTGCGGGCTGGTCGACGAAGTCGCCGGCCGTCCCGACCGGCGGGTCCTCGTAGAAGCCGCCCGGACCGTAGAGCGCGCGCTCCATGAACTCGGCGAACGTGATGGGACCGTGGTCGCGGATCGCGCCGCGGATCGCCTCCGCCACCTGCTCGCTCATGGCGAGGAGTATGCCGCCGTCCACGCCTGGGAGGAATCCGGGCGTGGTCGACGAACTGCGACTCGCGGCATCGGTCGTCGCCGGGCGAGACGGCGCCGGTGGCCTCGAGCTGCTGGTGATCGAGCGCAGCCGGTCAGGCCGGTTCCTGCCCGGGCTACGTGGCGTTCCCGGGCGGCGCCACCGACCCGGGAGACGCCGCTGCTGGCTGCCGAGTGGTTCGGCACCGCGGACGAGATCTCGCGCGCGTGCGCCGATCCGCGAGCTCTCCGAGGAGACGGCGCTCGTCGTGACCGTCGACGGCATGGGGCCGATCGGCAGCTGGGATCCGCTTCAGTCCGGTGGGGATGGCGCCACCCTCCGCCGACCAGCTCCCGAGATCGCGCACTGGATCGCGCCCGAAGAGGTGCCCGGTCCAGTTTCGACGCGCGCTACTACGCGGCGGAGCGGTTCGACGGCCTGGAGCCGACGCCCGACGGATCCGAGGCCGCATCCGCGTGGTGGACCACCGCGCAGGAGCTGCTCGCCGAGCACGAGGCCGGCACGCGGAAGCTCTACTGGCCGACGTACTTCACGCTGACCCATCTCGCCGACGTGCGCGACGGTCGCGGACCTGCTCGCGCTCCGCTTCGAGACCCGCGAGCCCACCGACGGATGACGTCGAGACGGCTGCCGCGCTCGACGTTCTGGCAGGACTGATGCTTGCGGATCGTTCGCGTCCTCGCGCCCAGCCCGAGCGTCATACACGCTCGAGGGGGACGAACACGTGGATCGCTCGGTGCCGACCCGTCGATCGTGATCGACCCCGGACCGGACGACGAGGCCCATCCTGCGACGAGGTCGCGCGGCTGCGCCGGGCGTGTCGCCGCTGTCCTGGTGACGCACGACCACGAGGATGCACGCGCCGGGGGCGCCGGCGTTCGCCGAAGCGCGTGGGAGCGCCGCTCTACGCGTTCCGGCTGGACGGCGCCGAACATCTGCGCGACGGCCAAGCGGTTCGCCGCGTCCGACGGCGCCGAGGTGGTCGCGGAGTACACGCCCGGACACTCGTCCGATCACGTGTGCGTTCTTCGTGCCGTCTGGAGCTCGCGTTGTTCACCGGAGACGCCGTCGTGGGTCGTGGGACGAGCTTCATCCGATCCACCCGATGGCGACCTGGTGCAGTACCTGCGTTCGCTGCACCGGATGCGGGAGCTGCATCCGCGCACGATCTACCCGGGGCACGGGCCGATACGTCATCGATGCTCGCGCGGAAGCTGGACGAGTACGTCGCGCACCGGCGTGGATCGCGAGCGTCAGATCCGCGAGGAGCTCGGCACGACCGGTCGTTCGATCCGGACCTGGTCGCGACGCATCTATACCGCCAGTATCCGCCCGAGGTGCACGCGCTGGCCGAGCGCTCCGTCCTGGCGCACCTGTTGAAGCTCGAGGGCGAGGGCGTGCCGCGCGCAAAGGCAAGGCGAACGGGGGGACCCTGGACGATCAGCGAGCCACGCGCGTGCGTGCGACCGCTGCGGCCGGCCGGTCAAAGGGTCGCGCTCGTTTGTGCGGTCCACTGCAGCCTGGCGCGTGCTCAGGACACCGCGGGCGCCGGCGGCTAGGCTCGATGCGTCGCTACGTGGGTGGCGGGGTCGCGCTCCCAGACGGAGGATGTGGCTTCCCGCTCGTGCTGGTGAACGGGGTCCGGTCCCAGTCGGCCCGGCGTTCGCGCGAGACGGCAGGCCGGCGAGCCGCGCCGATCAGGTCGAGCTCCGCGACGTACGCGTAGCGGACCAGCACCGGGTAGAGGTTGACCTTCCCGTCGCGGATCACGACGTGCTGCGAGCTGACGAACTGCTCGATCGGGATCGTTCACCGACACGATCAGCGAGACCGAGTCGGGATCGACGCGGACCGCTGAGACGCGCTGCCCCGATCGAACCTGCCCAGGTCCGGCTACGAACGCCTCGATCACGAACAGCGCCTTCCGGCGTGAGGTGGCGAGCACGGCTCGGAAGCACCGTCACCTGATCGTCCTGCGTGGAGCAAGCGCAGAAGATCGCGTGTTGAACGGGACGTAGATCAGCGGGAACCGATCCTCCAACGAGAAGTCGCTGAAATCGCCGACCGTGACCTGGACGTCGCCGCCGCCCGGCTTCGCGCGCATCCAGCTCGACCATCTCGGCCGACGCGTCGATCCCGTGGACCCCGAACCCCGGCTGCCTGCAGCGGGGCGCGATGCGTCCCGTTGCCGATGCCGAGCTCGAGCGGCGCGGACCCTCGCCGGCGAGCGAGGCGAGGAACGCGACCGGGCGTGCCCACGTCGCCGAACCGGGGCGTGGTGGTACATGTCGTCGTAGGCGTCCGCGATCCGGTCCCCGTACGTGGAAGGTCCGTACCCCTCGGTGCGGTCGCCCATCGACGAAGCCAAGCAGCCGGCGGCGCACCGCGTCAAGGCCGACGGTCGGACGGATCCGCGTCGTCGACGCTCCGGAGCCGAGTGCGCACCACGTATCGCCCCCGCGCGGCGATCCGGATCTCGCCGTCGGCGACCATCGGTCGCAGCGCCCGGTTCGCGGACTCGCGCGTGGTGCCGGCGAGCGCCGCCACCTCGTCCTGCGTGAGCGGGGCAGGATCAGCCGCCCTCCGTCGACCGCGCGCCCGAACCGTTCCGCCGAGATCGTCCAGGCGTGTGGGCGATCCGCGTCCGGACGATCCAGCCATGCGAGACTCCTCGGCGAGGGCGGCGGCGCGATGGGCGCGGGTCGTGAGGAGGTCGGCCGCCGCCGCGGATCCACGGGAGACAGAGCGGCACGGACGGAGCGCTGCGCACGGTCACCGGCGAGGTGGCACGCCGACCGGCTCACCGCGCTCCGTGGCCCGGCCCAGGACGTCGAGCACCAGCTCACGTGGCCGGCGCCGGAGAACGACCGACGACGCGGAGGGCGCCGGACTCGACCAGCCACAGGCCGTCGCCCGGGCGCGCCCTGCTCGGATCAGCGTGCCGCGCTGCCGCAGGACGAGCGTGAGGGGGAGCGGCCGTGGGCCGCGTCGCACCTGGACCGACACGCCGCTCCTTCCGCCGTGCGGCGCAGACCGTATCCGGAGCGCACCGACACTCGAGCGCCTGGCGCGCCTGGCGCCCCGGGTGAAGGCTTCGCGTCCGTGGCGACCACCAAGGCGACGATCGAAGCAGCTCACGGCGGTGCTCGGCAGTCGTTCCGCTTGTTCGAGGGATCGACGCAAGAAGCAGCTGAAGGAAGGTCGCCGACCTGGCGGACGTCGCGCGGTTCATGGTCGGCGCCACGCTCGTGCAAGCAGGGCGACATCGGCGACAGTCTTCTACGTGGTCCTGACGGGGCAGGCGCAAGGTCGTCGCGAGCGGGCGGACCGTGAACCGACTGCTCCCGCGGGGATCACTTCGGCGAGATCCTCGCTCGACGGCGAAGCTCAGCCGGACGCGCGTCGGTCGTCGCCGAGACCGAGATGAACGCTCGCGATCATCACCGCAGAAGGACTTCCTGGGGACTGCTGGCCACGGATCCGGAGATCACCGCTGTGGTCTGCTGGAAGGCATGGCGCGAACCGTTCGCCGGCTCGACCGCTCGCTCGCCGGGTAGCCTTCCCTACGTGAAGGTCCGAAGCTCCTCACCGCCCCGACGAACCGGACGCCAGTCGTCGCCATCGGTCGCGTGGACCGACGGCCGAGCGGTCATCGACACGCCCGGCACGACATCCTCCGCGCGTCGCTCCAGAAGGTCTTCCGCCGGACGCCGGTCGTGCTGGACGACTGCGTCGTACCGGCGGCATGGGCACGTCGGCGAGGTCCTCGATCCAGCCGGGCGACCTCGAGTGGTTCCGTGCCGTCGTCCAGGCGCGCATCCCGGCGGAGACCAGCCTGGCGGCGCGCTTCGTCCCCGGGGTGCACCGAGGGCGGCTTCGACCCGCGCGGCGGGCTACCGGACGTTCGAGCAGCAGATCGAACGGCTCACGACGTAACGGCGGCGTCCGCTCGCGTCCGCGGCCAGCCACGCCTTGCCCTCCGGACAGAACGCGCGGAAGTCGCAGTGCGTGCACTGCGGCCGGGGTGGGATCGAACGCGCCCGCGTCGATCGATCGCAGCGCCGTCACGACGCGCGCCTTCACCACGTCGGGGTCCTCCATCGGGCTGCGATGACCTCCTCGCCGCTCGCGAGGTAGAGGTAGCGTGAGCGTGACGTCCTCGGGCCGCTTGGCCCCAGATCTCGACGCACGCCAGGCCGTAGAGGTCGAGCTGCAAGGCCGGCGAGCGGGTCGTCGTCGCGCGGGCCTGCGACCGGTCTTCCAGTCCACGACCTCCCACGGCGCCGTCGGGCTCGCCGTAGATCGGCGTCGATCCGTCCGCCCACCGTCGAATCGCTCGAGCCGCAGCAGGAACGGCCGCTCGGCGTGCAGCGGGGCGACGTCGGCGAACCGGCTGCCCAGGAACGGCCTCGCCGCAGGCGCTCGACCTTGCCCGGGCTCGCCGGCCAGCTCCTCGCTCGTGAGGTCGGGCGTCGTCGTCGACCTCGAGCAGCTGACCGCCTGGCCGCATCGCCGCCGCTCGATCCACCGGTGGACCTCGGTGCCGATGCGCGCCGCCGGGCCGCTGAACCGCGGCAGCGGGCGGACGCTCGTCCAGTAGAAGCGCTTCGGGGCACCGCGCGTAGTCGATGACGCCGCTCGACCGACACGGTGCGTCGCGCCAACGGTCCCGGCGGAGCCGTTCACGGCATCGGCGCCTCGCGCTCAGCGGGAGCGCGGCGTGGTGCCGCCGCTCGGCGGCGAGCTCCTCGAACAGCTCGCGCTCCTCCGCTGCGAGCGGTCCGAGCAGCGTCGGCTGCACGCCGCCGATCGCGACCGCGTCGACGCGCCGCGTGCCCGCCACCCGTCGGGAACACGTGCGTCCGAGCTCGTCGGGCCGCGCCGGCTCGGGCCAGTCCGCACGAACCGCTCGCGATACCCGAGCACGGGTTGCTCCTCGTCGATCGTCCTCGCCGGGATCCGCACCGACCGTGTCGCGCACGTCCATGCCCCCACGCCGCGAGCTCCTCGAGGAACTCGCCGGCTTCCTTCGCGCTTGATGTTCTCGCCGTACCAGTGCGCGCCGCTGACGAAGAGTCGCGCTTGCGCGCGCGCGTCAGCGCGACGTAGGCGGTGCGGCGTTCCTCGTACTCTCCTGCGCCTGCAGCTCGCGCCTTGAAGTGGCTCAGGACGCCGTCGAACGCGGGCAGGATCTCGGCGTCGCCGCGCAGCTCGAAGTCGAGCGACTTCGCCGCGCTCGGCCGGGTTCTGCTGGATCGCGGGCTGGGCAGGAGCCCCTTTGCGCCACCCGGGCACGAACACGTGGTCGAACTCGAGCCCTTCGCGGCGTGGATCGTCATGACCTTCGACGGAGTCCTCGTCCGATGGGCTGGACCGGCGCCCACTCCTGCTTGTCGAGCGCCTCGACCGCGTCGACGTAGTCGAGGAACGCGCGGAGCGTGAGCTCGCCCTCGACCGGCTCGAACGCGTGCACCTGCGTCCAGGAACGCCGCGAGGTTCCGCCTGGCGGCCCGGCGCCGCGACCGATCGCGGTCGGCGTCGAGCTCCGTCGAGGAGTGCCGATGCGCCGGATCGACCTCGCCCAGGAACTCGCCGACGGGCTTGCGCGCCTGCCTCGACGCGCAGCTCGGCGAGCTCGTCGCGGAACTCCTCCGAGCCGTGCGCGTGCCGTCGTCGGACAGCCGCTCCGACCTCGTCGCAGGTGCTCGAGCGCCTCGGCGAACAGGAACGGCGTCGCCTCGCCGTCTCCTCCTCGTCCTCGCGCGCAGCGCGTAGCTCTTCGTCCTTGCGCGCAGCGCGCGCGACGCAGCGCGAGGTCCTTGTAGCCCGACGCGGTACCGCGGGCCCGAGCAGGATCCGCGCGAGCGCCACGCTCGCGAGCGGGTCGCTCGACCGCGCGGGCGTACGCGAGCACCTCGCACGACTCTCGGGCAGCCGCAGCAGCCCGGCGAGGCCCGACGATCTCGACCGGGATCTCCCGTTCGGCGAACGCCTGCTGCAGCGAGAAGAACAGCCGGCTCGAGCGGCAGAGCACGGCGACGTCCGACCACTTCGGTCGCCGTCGTCGTGCAGCTCGACGATGCGCTCGGCGATCCACTGCGGCCTCCGTCCACTCGTCGCAGGTGCCGCGCGACGTGCACCTCGCCCTCGCCGTTGGGCTCGATCACGGCACGAGCCGCTTGTCCGGATCCGGCCGCTGCTGCCGTCGGGCAGCTCCGATGATCACGACGTCGGCCGCCGCCAGGATCCGCGCGCCCGAGCGGAAGTTCGTGTACAGCGGGAGCTGCGCGGCGCGGCGAGCCGTCGCGCGCGAGCGAACTGCTGCGGGAAGTCCAGCAGGTTGAACAGGCTGGCGCCGCGCCACGCGTAGATGTTCTGGTCGGGGTCGCCGACCGCGGTGACGGGATGCCCGCCGCCGAACGACGCCGTGCATCAGCTGCGCCTGCGCGACGTTCGGTGTCCTGGTACTCGTCGAGCAGCACGGCGCCGAACCGCTGCGCGGTACTCGGCGCCGACCTCGGGATGCGCCTCGACCACCTTGAGCGCCAGCGTCGATCTGGTCGCCGAAGTCGATCGCGCCCAGCGTCGCGCTTCAGCTCGCCGGAAGATCGCCGCGCCGCTCGCGAGCTCGATCCGCTCCAGCGCGGCGACTGGTACGCCCGGTCGGAGCGGTGCTCCTGCAGCTGCTCCAGCCGCGCGCTCGTTGAACGCGACGATCGTCGTCGGGCGCACGCCGGTGGTTCTGGCGCCTGGTCGTCGAGCGTCGAGGATGTTGTCGATCACGCCGGCCTGCGCACTCGGTCTTCACGTGCTCGAACGTCATCCGGTCCAGGACGCGCGCGCACGAGCTCCGCCCGCTGCGCGTGGGACAGCACGCGCTGCCCCGGCTCGATGCCGGCGAGCATGCCGTAGCGGTCCAAGCAGCTGCGCCGCGAAGCCGTGGTAGTTCATGATCTCGGGCTCTTCGCCCTCCGGCGAGGTCGATGCCGGCGAGCGCACGGCGGATCGCGCTGCTGCAGGTTCTCGGTGGCCTTGTTCGTGAACGTCAGGCACAGCACGTTGCCGGGCAGCACGCCCGGCGTCGTCGGCACTGAGCTCGACCGGGCGGCGAGCGCGAGGTAGACGACGCGCGCGGCCATCACCGACGGTCTTGCCCGATCCCGCGCCGGCCACCAGCACGTACGGCTCGAGCGGCCATGGAGATCGCGCCGCCACTGCTCCTCGGTCGGCTCGCGGCCGCCCATCGGCGGCGACGATCTCCGGCGGGTACGGCGCTGACGTCCGTCACGCTCCGCGCGCTCCGTCGGGAACACACGGCTGCGCCCTCGGGCTAGAGCGAGCAGAGCGTCTTGAAGTCGCAGAAGAAGCAGTCGGCTTGCGGGTTCGGCCGGTAGCGCTCGTCGGCATCCAGGCGCGCTTCAGCTCGCGCGATCAGCCACGACGAGCGCGTCGCGCATCCGCTCCTGGTACTCGGCCTCGCGTTCGCTGATGCCGACCTGCCACACGTCGCGCATCACGAGCTCGCCGTCGCGTCAGTCGCCCTTCGAGGTAGCGCGAGCTCGACGCCGGTGATGGCGCCGACCTCCGCGAGGTCCTCGGCCGTCCTGCGACGGCGAGGTAGTAGATGCCGAGCTGCAGGCTCTCCTCGGCCTTCGGCGCCGCGTTGTGCGCCTGCCGGTCTTGTAGTCGGTGATGCGCGCCGCCCTGCAGCGGGTCGGGCCGATCCGGTCGATGTAGCCGTTCGATCGTCGCGCCGTCGATACGCGAACTCGAAGTCCGCGCTCCGATGCCGAGTCGCGGCGTGCTCGCCGTAGCCGTCGAACCAGTTCTGGCAGCATCCGTCTTCGCGAGCCGCTTGCGATACGCCTCCGACACGGCCGTGGACGGGAACTCCTGCGGGCGCCAGCGTTCGTGCGACCTCGGCCATCTCGGCGAGTCGAGCGTGCGACGCTGCCGTTCTCGCAGTCCTCGATGATCTTGTGCACGGTCTTGCCGACCCAGGCGTGGTAGCCGACCGGGCCGCCGAGGCCGAGCTCGTCGGACGAGCACGTGCTGCAGCTCGCAGTTCTCGAGCGTCGAGAGCTTGGAGTACGAGACGCGGATCGTCTCGTGCAGCGGCACGCCGGTGTCGGTCCAGTCGCGCTGGAACCACCAGCGGCGCGGGTCGACGCCGAGCGCGACCGAGCCCTTCGAGCGCGGCGAGGCGCGCGAGCCGCGCGGCACGTCCAGGTCGGCGAGCGTCCGCCGCCACGCGGCGGTCGGCCTCCGGCACGGACACCGGCTCGTCGAACGGGCCCGCCGGGCGTCGGCGTCCACGCGCACGCCGCGCTCGTCGACGAACCGCGACGTGGCGACGGACGCCGTCGGCGTGCGTCTCGCTCGCGGTCAGCACGACCCGGTGTCCGCGCGCGACCGAGCATCATCGGAACAGCCGGCGTTCGTCCTCCAGGCGCGGCGCGGTTGCGCGTCGGACTGCGAGATCGGGCCGCTCGAGCGCCGCCAGGTCGAACATCGGCTCCGGGCGCGACAGGCTGGGGAAGTTCCCTCGACGGCGCCCGCGACGATCGACCGTGTCGAGCTCGGTGCCGACGGCGCCGTGCGCGGTCAGGACGCGCACGGCGTCGGACGTCGCGCGGATCCATCGCCGCGATAGCCGGGCCCGTGCTCGCCGGCATCGAGCGCTGTCGGACGAACGCCTCGCGTCGGACGGGTCGGCGACCTCGCCGGCTTCGGCGACGACGCCGGAGAGCCTGACCGACGACGTCGATCTCGCGCCGGGCGCCGGACGAGCGCTCGGCGTGCGGCCACCAGACGCGTGCGAGTACGGCAGGTCCTGCCAGAGGATCGCGGAACGCGTCGAGCACCGGACCGGTCGGCGACGGTCGCCGCGCGCGCGAGCACCTCGCGCACGATCGTCGACCTCCGGCGGCCTCGGCCTGCGTGAGGCCGTCGGTCGTGATCGAGCGCCGTCGCGACGCGTTCCGTCGACCGCCTGCGCGCGCGCGCATCAGCCCGCGCGCAGCGGCCGGGCGACAGCCGCACCAGGTCGGACGTGAGGACGGATTCGATCGAGCTGCTCGCGAGCGTCGGCGTCGGCCGTCAGCCACCGGAGCGCGAGCACGTACGGGAACGTGGCCGGCTCGGCCGTGAGCGACCATGCCGCTCTCGGGGAGCGCGCGGGGCACGCCGCGCGTCGTCGAGCGCGCGCAGCAGCGAGCCGACGTGCGAGCCCTGCCGCCGCACCACGACCGCGAGCTCGCTCCACGGGACGCCTTCCTCCACGTGGAGCCGGCGGAGCTCGCGCGCGATCGCGGCGTGCTCCTCCGACGTGTGAGGCGCGAGCCACGCCTCGACGGCCACGACGCCGTCCGCGCGATGCGGCGTCTCAGCGCGATCACGTCGCGCGCCGCCGAACCGCTCGGCGAACCGGCGGATCGGGATGTCGGTCGCCCCTGGAACGAGAAGACGTGCGCCTCGGCGTCGCCGGCCACGATGAGGTCGGGCGCGCGCCAGCCCGAGCAACGATGGCCTCGGCGGCGAGCGTGGTGTCCTGATAGTCGTCGACGAGCAGGTGGTCGAGCAGCGGCTCGCCGTCCGTCGACACCTGCGCCGCCCGCTGCAGCAGCGCCGCGAAGTCCACGACGTTGCGCCCGTCGATCACGTCCTGGTACTCGCGGTAGAAGCGGCGCGAGCTCATTCCAGCCCGCTCAGTCCGGCCTTCGTCCGCCGCGCCTCAGGATGTCGTCGGGCGCTGAGGAGCGCCTCCTGCGCGCGCGAGAGGAACTGGCGGACCTCGTCGGCGAACGCGCGCATGCCGAGCATGTGTCCGTACGCCGGCCACTGCCTCGGGATCCTGATCGTCGAGCAGCTCCTGCACCAACGCGAACTGGTCGCCCGCGGGCAGCAGATCGGGCGGCTCCGGGTAGTCCAGCCGGCGGAACCGGCGCGTTCAGGACGTGACGCGCCACGCCGTGGATCGTCACGACGCGCAGCTCCGGGCAGCGAGCCCTGGAACCGTGCGAGCAGGGCGCTCACGCGTCTCGGCGTCGCGCGCCGCGGACCCCACGACGAACGCGACCCGTTCGGGATCGGCGCCGCCCTCGAGGAGCTGGGCGAACCGCTCGCGGAGGATCGCGGTCTTCCCGGTTCCGGGGTCGCCGGTCACCAAGACGGCGCCCGGCAGTCGTGCGCCAGGACACGCGCCTGCTGCGGGTCCGGCGAGAGGGGGGATGTCATCAACGACGGATGCTACTGCGCGCTAACGACAGGTCCGCAGGTCAGACGATCGGTTCAGAGGTCGGGTCGTGGTGGCAGCGCCGCGAATCCCGTCGGGGTGGAACGTCCCTCGATCACCCGGCGGTACCAGTCCTCGACGTCGCGCGGACCGAGGCGTCCCCGACCGGCCTCCCGTCATCCACCACCAGGCCGTCCTGGCCTCCCGAGCCATTCGAACGCGCCGTCGAGCGTCTCGTCGGCGTCGCAGCACCGTCGTCTGGTTCACGGCGGATCAGTGCGTCGCGCACCGGCCGCAAGCGGATCGCGACCGCCAAGCCGGCGCGCGCTCTGCATCGAGACCGAGCCGATGAAGCGTGCCCGTCGTCGTCGACGACGGGGAACGGCTGGTCCGGTCGTGCCGCGCAGCGCGTGGTCCAGCGCCTCGGCCAGGCTCAGCGTGGCGCGGATCGTCCGGGGCGGCGGTCGCATCGCGCTCGCCGACGCGTCCCCTGTCGCAGAGTCGATCGCGGAGCGCGATCCGCTGCTCCATGCCGCGGCCGGTCGCGATGCAGGACCATCGCGATGTAGCCCGGTCGAAGATGCCCAAGCCCACGTCTCCGTTCCCCAGCGACCAGACGGCGGCGGCGGCGAACGACGAACCCGACCGCGATCCCGGACCATCCTGCCGACCCGCAACGCGAGCCGGCGGTTCTTCGTTGAGACCCCAGCACGGCGGCGAGCAGCATCCGGCCTCCGTCGAGCGGGAATCCCGGGCAGGCGCGTTCAGCACCGGCGAAGATCAGCGACAGCCAGGAGAGGTACCCGGACGATCTCGGACACCACCCGTTCGGTCGCGATGTGCGCCACCCAGAACACGCCCGGCGAGCGCCAGCGTCGTCGCCCGGTCCGACGAACGGCCACCAGGAACTCGCCGAGCGGTCCGTGCAGGTCGGCGCGCGTCTCGGTCGCGCCGCCCCAGAACACGAGCGTGACGCCGCGCGAACCGGCAGGTCGAGGCCCGCGCCATGACGGCGTGGGCCGCCTCGTGCGCAAGGATGCTCGCGAAGAAGCAGCCGCGGCGAGCACCGCGAGCATGATCGCCTCGTGATCCCTCCTGCACGCCCCGGTTGAGCGTCAGGTAGTTGTACTGCGACCAGACGTAGATCGCCGGCGATCCACACCCACGACGTGCTCGTACGTAACGGGATCCTCGCACCTGTCGCGATCTTCCAGCGATGCCCCGGTCAGCATCCTCCGAGCCTACCGAGGATTGCGCCATGACGCTCTGGGGATAGGGTCGGATGGCAGAGCCTGAACGCCTCACGGCGCGCTGGTGAAGGGGTTGTTGTTCCGTGACCTGCTCGGTCGAAGGCGACTGCATTTCTGAAGCATGACGTGTGACGTGAGTTGTCCCCGCATCTGGCTGAAGCCAGCCGACAGAGGCGTGCGATGTCATGCCTCGCCTGGTACGTCACCAAGGGCGGCAGGACGCGGTGGACCTCTCGAGGGTTGAACGCCGTCCTCGACGGTCCACACTCACCGGAAGCCGTGCGACCGAGACGGTGGTTGGAGGCTGGCGCTTTATCTCGACGATCGTGCGAACGCCAGAGCAGTCGGAAGGCGCTGGCGGCGCGGTCTTCTCCGGCGGAGCCGGTGGCCATCTGGCGGCACTTGGACCGTTGGTCGGTGAGGGTCGCAGGCGTGGCGCCCGCTGCGATCACGTTCGACCGCTCGAGTGGTTCGCTGCGTGCCGAGGTCCGGGGGTGTCCTCACGATGTCGGCGGAGGAGATCAAGCGGGATGGATGGCGCGGTCTGTCCCCATCATCACCAACCCCGCTGTTCGGTGCGATCGCGTCAACCGGTGACCCAGGCCAAGGCCGGAGACGTGAGCTACCCGGTCAGTCCGGGACGTCGAGTACTCAGGGACGAACAGCTTCGTACTGACTTCCGGGGTAGCAAAGGCTGATACGGACGGCGCAGGAATGAACTGTCGCTCCGGCCTGCCGCTGAAGCAGCTCCTGCCGTGGTGGCTCCGGTTGGCTGCGCTGCCGGCAGCGCTCGCCTGGTCGTCACGGTCGACCAGGCCAAGGGGATGGGCGTCGGTCCCGGGACGATGGGCCTGACGCTCGCCTGCGCTCCTGGCCCTGTGGGTCGTGATGATGAGCGGCCATGATGTTGCCCTCCGTCGCACCGATGGTCAATCGTCTGGAGTGCGGTCCGTCTCCGTCCGCGCGACGACGGCGCTGGCAGCGCGTCGAAGGGCGATCGGCCAGTTCCCGGCCGGGTATCTCCATCGTCTCGGCGGCCTTCGGGGCTCCTTGCGTACGTCGCGTTCAGTCAGCGCCGGGCGGTTGGTCGACGACGCCCCCACCGCCGCCAAGTGGGTCGCGGGCGTGCGATCCTCACGCCGTCGCCGGCCTCTAATCAGCTCACACGCTCACCGAAGGGACGTGTGTTCGCGGGCACTTTGCCCGAACACCGGCCAGACCGCTCTTCCACTACGCCAGCTGCCGGGGTCCGACTCGCGATCTCCGCGTGGGTGTGGGGCCGCATCACGGCGCCTACTGCGTGGCCTGCCGCTGGGGGCTGATTTGCATCGTGCCGATCGCGGTGGGCGCCATGAAAGCATCGCGGCGATGGCGGTCCTCGCCGTCGTCATCCTATCGAGAAGGTGTGGAAGCGGCCGCCCGTTCTCGGCATCGGTGGGTCCTCTGCTCGCGGCGGTCCTTGCTCCGTGGAGCCCATGGCTCCTCCCGAGCAATACGTAACCGAACTAAGCACATACCT
>ERZ1370068.5408-contig-4430_pt1 | contig 57341 bp, 95 predicted proteins | sample MGYA00561227_ERZ1370068 | MGnify/ENA primary metagenome ERZ1370068 (study PRJEB38410, sample SAMEA6850437) | metagenome | study: Metagenomic assessment of the ecological functions of the soil: analysis of the soil microbiota associated with the... | reverse complement strand
AGTGCTTCGTTCAGTTACGTATTGCTACAGCGCGTAAGCCCAGCCGCGCTGCGACAATACTCTTTGACGCAGCCGCACCACCACTCGAACACGAAGGCGGGGGCACGCCCACAGCACCACATCACCCAGTGGTGCGCCGTCTCGTAAGCGGGCGCTACCGTGACAGCACCATCCGCGTGACGATGCCGGTCGCCACCGCGATGTGGCGGCCTAGTGCATATTTACGGCCGGCCGTTGCGGCGGCGAAATGGGAAGGCCAGCAAGAATGTGCCGCTTTGGCATCGCGGGAGGCGCCTGTCCGTTAAAGGGATCCCGTAGTTGGGCCATGCCAGAGAGCACAGCCGACCCGCGACATACGCAAAGTGCCCGCCCCCGCGAGGTGCCGTCAGCGATGGCCGAAGCCAACGGCGCTAGCGCCCCGAACGGCCTGCGCCGTCTGGGTCAGGTCGGTACCGCTCGCGGGCGCCGAATTTTGCCTGACAATCGACCAGAGGCCAGACCAAGAAACGGCCCTGTTTACCCGTATCAGCGGGGGCTGGCCGGCCGGCGATGGCCGAAGCTGCCCGGGAGAGTAACATCGCGACGAACCATTCGCCTGCCTGGGGATCGGTTTGGTCTCCTATGGATACCTCACATCTTGCCGAGCACAGCCGGCGCCGCCGGCCTTCTTTGCCTCGATCTTCGTGGTCGCCACGCTGTCGATGCGGACCATGATTCCCTTGCGCGTCTTCGGCATCCTGACCAACATCATCCTGATCATCACCGCTATCCCGAACCCACAATTATGCGACGCTGATCCTGCATTCGATGCTGCTGCCGCTCAACGCCTACCGCCTGCACCAGATGCTGCAACTCGTCCGCGACGTGAAGAAATCGGTCAACAACCGATCTGTCGATGGAATGGCTGAAGCCGTTCATGACCGAGCGCAAATGCAGCCCTCGGCGGAGGTGCTGTTGTTCTACAAGGACGAGAAGGCCGACAGCATGTTCTACATCGTCAGCGGCCGCTTCCGCCTGGTGAGATCCGGCATCGAACTGCCGGTCGGCGCCATTGTCGGCGAGCTTGGCATGCTGTCGCCATCGAATGCGCACCCGAGACGCTGGAATGCGTCGCGGGGCTGCGGCAGCCGGCTCTCGCCAGCGCCGGCTGTTCCAAAACATCGCGACGCTGCAAGAGCAGCTGGCGCGCATGCGGCGCCACGGCACCGGCCGCGGCGCCAAAACCGGCATGACGGGCCGGGAGCGAAGCCGTGGCCGACGATGACGGCATCCCGTCCCTCGTTGCGTTATCTGTTCGCCGATCTTCTCGGCGATGACGACGACACGCCGCCGTTTCTTCCCGAAGCGTGCCGGAGCGCTCAGCCCGGTCGTGAGCGATGCGATCCATCTGTTGATTGCGTATCAGAGCGCCGGCTACGCCAGGCTCTATCGTCGACCGCCTGCGGCGCTTCATCGGCAGGCGCGGCGTCAGTGAGGCCATGCTCGGCGACATCGCGCGGCTGGATGGCCGAGCGCATGGCGTACCGGGATCCGATCCGGATCGCGCAACTGAAACTGGCGGGCTTCGACGAAGCGGCGCGCACGCCGGATCGGCCGAGGTGATCAAATTCCGGCTCGACGAATCGGTGCGACGAGGCGCTGCCGGCGCCGTGATCGCCGAGCCGGCGCTGGATGCACTGGAATGGGTGGGCTGGGTGCGCAAGAGTCGCGCATGTCGATCCGGTTTCTCGACCCGCACCCGCTTTGGCATCCGCCGCCTGAAGATCGAGGCCGGACCGCGGCGGTGGCGGCTGTTGCTCGGTGCGCTATGCCGGGGGCGGGCCTGGGTCGAGCGCTGGCTGCGCATGATCGACCGCAGCCTGACCGGGCAGCCGCAAGGCGGCATCGGCGATCGTCGCGCGACCATGATCAAGGGCCGCCACGGCGGGGGCCTACCGCCGGGGGCTTGCTGACTGGCGCGCGATCATCGACGGGCTCGCCAAACCAGACCTTCGACGGCACGTCCTCGCTCTGTCCAATCCTTGCCGGCGCGATCGCCGAAGCCCGCGCGGCTGCGATGCCCCGATCCGCTGCAGGCGGCGCTCAAGCGCAAGATCGCCGAGATCGGGGCGCGCGCCCCGGCGGCCCTGATGGATCGTTGCTTCCACTCGGCCTATTTCCGGCCGCGCCTCGGGTGCTGCGCCAAGCCCGCTCCCTTGCTGCGGTGGCAGCCCCCGTGGAGCGCGCGTTCACCGGCGCAGGTCACCTCGCTCAGCGTGGTCCTGCCGCTTCTCGCACATTTGATGATCTCCCGGGCGATCCGCTTGCGAACCGAATGTTGTCTCCCTCTCATGCGGGGCGGCTTCGCAGACCCGGTCCAGCGCCTCGTTCATCTTGGCCAGGGTATTCAGATCAAAATTTCCTCCGATCATTTGATCCTCCCCTGAATGTCTCCTCCTGCTTTCCGAAGCCGCCTCGATGCGGTTCGCATTGCATGCGACTTCACTCGCGAAACGCGGCAAGACGCGCAGCTGGAGTTTCCACAAAAAATAGGAACGCGTTGGGCCGGCGCGGGAGTCTTCCAATTGCTTTCGTTTGCCTGTCCCCGAACGCAGCGCAAAACAACTCGGATGATGGCCCCGGCGAAATATTTCTGCCGGAGTCATCCAGGCAGCAGGGAACCAGCGATGGGACATTCCAGCCGAGGCATTTGCCGGGGACAACAAGGGCCAGGAGCAGCCCGCTGACAAGTTGACGGCAGCGCCCAAACCGCGCAGAAAACGGATCCTGCAGGAATTCCGTTTCCAGGGAGGCGACCCGCGATCCCCAAACCTCACCGACGCCGGTGCAAAGAGACGCCCGGCTCGGGAATGGCACCGGATGATGACGGCGGCGCGCCAGAGGCGCAGGCTGACGCGGTCCTGGACACTCCAGCAGGCTAGACGTCAGGAAGCTCCATGGACTCCAGATCCGGAATGCATCGCCAAGGCCGCCTTGTGCGTCGATCCGAATGAAGACCGATCCCGCGCGCCGCGAGTACTGGATCAACGAAACGATCAGATGAGAAACTGGAGCGTGCTGCCAAACTCCGGGACAGCGGCGACCCCCGCGTTCTCGCCATGAAGCCGGTCCGGCTAACCCGTCGTCGAATCCGGGCCGCCTTGGGTATGTCCATCCGGGCCACGCCTGAACACCCCATAGCTACTGGATTTCATGCCGGCGCCGCCATTTTGTAGCCGGTCCCGGCGAGAGCCGAGTTTCAGAGTTCGCGCACGGCCGCGGCCCGCGTCGGCATGCGGTGCCCAGCGAAACGGGAAATCATCCAGGGCACGCCAACTCCCCTCGGAGACAGCATCACCTGGGTCGTTCGTCGCGAAATGTCGTTCATGGCAAAATACCCAGACTTAGCCACTTGAGTAATTTTACCCAGCCTTCGCAAGTCGGCGCCGGTTCCCTCAACTGAGGCAGATGTATAAAATTAGCAAAATTATCAAGTAAAAACAATAAGAGTTAACTTCTTGATCGAGCTGGCCATCCATCCTATTCTTCTGGTCATGGAGGGACGCCATGACCCGACTTTTGACGTCAGGAACTGCCCCGCAAGCTTTCAGATGAGCCGGAAGCACCCAAGCCCCGACGGCCACGAGCCACGACGAAGGTCATCCCAACAACTCGACCGCTGGGCCAACTTGGCTCAGGCCTAAGACCACCGGGATTGCGCAATGAGAAAACGTTCTGCGAACCCCACACACATTCGGAGCAGCGGCTCGCGGAGCAAAGGCTGCGGCTGGAGGCAGAGGCGGCAAAGCTGCCCCATGGCGCCGCGCGGGATGTGATCAGAGAGAGATCGAGCAGCTTCAACTTGCCGTCAAGAAATGAACCGGTGGCTGTTGTGCGCAGGCACGGCGGACAGCTCGGACTTCGCGCACGAGCGCCGCGCTCGTCCCGTCATCCTGAGTCGACCGTGAAATATCCTGAAGCGCTTGATCGGGAACAGGAAACGGCGAAATTCCTGCGACTGGATTTGCCGGAGTGGAACTTCCACATCGATTTTCTTGCAAATTCGCGATGGAGATTGAACGAAGCGCACGCTGTTGCGCGCGGCATTGAATTTGTTGCTGGAGTGGGAGTGCCAAACAGCCTCCTGGCGGTCGGCAGGCGCTTGGATGCATAGACCCGTGCAGTCGGATCAACAATGATAGCGACCAACAACATTTCATGCGTTTGAGCCTGGCGATCGTCGAAGATCACCGGCCTTGAATCTCGCCCGCTGCTGCTCGGGCGTGGCAGCGGCTCGTTCAATCCGGCTTCTATGAGGTCGCCACCCACGGCACAGCGCGGCTAGGCTTGGCACCCGACCTCACAGAACCCTCAAGATTGAACGAAGCCGCTGGCGCGGCATTGAATTTGTTGCTGGAGTGGGAGTGCCAACAGCCTCCTTGCGGTCGGCAGGCGCTTCGAATGAATAGACCCGTGCAGTCGGATCAACAATGATAGCGACCAACAACATCTCGGTGCATCCAAGGGACGATGCCGGGGTGACTTTCTGCAATTCGGTCGCACTCGTTGAAGGCCGTTACCGGGCTTCTCGCGTCCGGGTTGTCACGAGTGACTTTTCTGCCACGCCTAACCCATTGACAGCACATACGGTCAACAACCTACTTTCCCCATTTAGCAACATCCGTGCCATACCGCACAAGTTGTGCATGCGTTTGAGCCTGGCGATCGTCGAAGATCACCGGCCTTGAATCTCGCCCCCGTTGCTCGGGCGTGGCAGCGGCTCGTTCAATCCGGCTTCTATGAGGTCGCCACCCACGGCACAGCGCGCGGCTAGGCTTGGCACCCGACCTCACAGAACCCTCAAGATTGAACGAAGCGCTGGCGCGGCATTGAATTTGTTGCTGGAGTGGGAGTGCCAACAGCCTCCTTGCGGTCGGCAGGCGCTTCGAATGAATAGACCCGTGCAGTCGGATCAACAATGATAGCGACCAACAACATCTCGGTGCATCCAAGGGACGATGCCGGGGTGACTTTCTGCAATTCGGTCGCACTCGTTGAAGGCCGTTACCGGGCTTCTCGCGTCCGGGTTGTCACGAGTGACTTTTCTGCCACGCCTAACCCATTGACAGCACATACGGTCAACAACCTACTTTCCCCATTTAGCAACATCCGTGCCATACCGCACAAGTTGTGCATGCGTTTGAGCCTGGCGATCGTCGAAGATCACCGGCCTTGAATCTCGCCCCGTTGCTCGGGCGTGGCAGCGGCTCGTTCAATCCGGCTTCTATGAGGTCGTCACCCACGGCACAGCGCGCGGCTAGGCTTGGCACCCGACCTCACAGAACCCTCAAGATTGAACGAAGCGCTGGCGCGGCATTGAATTTGTTGCTGGAGTGGGAGTGCCAACAGCCTCCTTGCGGTCGGCAGGCGCTTCGAATGAATAGACCCGTGCAGTCGGATCAACAATGATAGCGACCAACAACATCTCGGTGCATCAAGGGACGATGCCGGGGTGACTTTCTGCAATTCGGTCGCACTCGTTGAAGGCCGTTACCGGGCTTCTCGCGTCCGGGTTGTCACGAGTGACTTTTCTGCCACGCCTAACCCATTGACAGCACATACGGTCAACAACCTACTTTCCCCATTTAGCAACATCCGTGCCATACCGCACAAGTTGTGCATGCGTTTGAGCCTGGCGATCGTCGAAGATCACCGGCCTTGAATCTCGCCCGTTGCTCGGGCGTGGCAGCGGCTCGTTCAATCCGGCTTCTATGAGGTCGCCACCCACGGCACAGCGCGCGGCTAGGCTTGGCACCCGACCTCACAGAACCCTCAAGATTCCCTCGAGATCTCAAGCCGTGATTCTCTGCTGGAGGAACGATGCGTGGAGGATTTGATGCGGCCACGGGAGCGACGGGAGACCGGCGAGCAGGATATGTTTCGTTCGCGGCTCGATCAGGTCATCGACATCGATCATGCGCTGGCGAAGCTGGCGCGGACGATCGACTGGGGATTTCTGGAAGAGAAATTTGGCGAGGTTTACAAGGATGGCGCCGGCCAGCCGCCGTTGCCGACGCGGCTGATGGCGGGGCTCGCCATTCTCAAACACACCTACAACCTCAGCGACGAGGCCGTGTGCGAGAGGTGGGTCGAGAACCCTATTACCAATACTTCTGCGGCGAGGAGTTTTTCCAGCACCGGCTGCCGCTCGATCGTTCCTCGATGACCCACTGGCGCAATCGCATGGGCGAAGAACGGCTGCAGGCGCTGTTGCAGGAGAGTCTGGCGGTTGCCACCAAGACCGGCGCGATGAAGCCATCAGACCTCTCTCGCATCATTGTCGATACCACGGTGCAGCCGAAGAACGTTACGTTCCCGACCGACGCCAAGCTGTTGAACCGGGCCCGCGAGAAGCTGGTGAAGCTGGCCAAAAGGCTCGGCGTCGAGCTCCGGCAGTCTTACGTGCGAGTCGGCAAGTTCGCCCTCGTCAAGTATCAGCGTTACGCCCATGCCAAGCAGTTCAAGCGAGCCAACCGGGCTTTGCGCACACTCAAGACCTATCTCGGCCGCATCATCCGGGACATCTCCCGCAAGATCGAAGGTGAGGCCGGCCTCGATGCCAAATTCGCCTGGCTGCTGAGCCTGGCGCGACGGGTGCGAGGCAGCAGCGCGGGCAGCGCGGTCCCAAGCTATACAGCCTGCACGCGCCCGAGGTGGAGTGCATCGGCAAGGGCAAGCCGCACAAGCCTTACGAGTTCGGTGTCAAGGTCAGCGTTGCCACCCCCTCAAGCACAGCAAGGGCGGCCAGTTCGTCGCCCACGTGCAGGCGCTGCCGGGCAATCCCTATGACGGGCATACTTTGGCGGAGGTGATCCCGGCGATCGAGCAACTCATCGGCCATACGATCGAGCGACTCCACGCCGATGCCGGATACCGCGGCCACAATGCGCCGTCCGATTACAAGTTCAAAGTCTATACATCCAAGCAAAAACGACGGGTGACCCCACAGATCAAACGAGAGATGCGACGCCGCTCCGCCGTTGAGCCCGTCATCGGCCATCTCAAGGAAGATCACCGAATGGGCCGCAACTATCTCGCCCACCGCCACGGCGACTTCAGCAACGCCGTGCTCGCCGCCGTCGGTTACAACTTCCGACGCCTCATCCGCTGGCTCAGCACTTTATTCCGTCTCTGCCTGGCCGTCCTATTCCCTCAAACCGTTGCCCTGCCAGCCTGAAAATCGATTCTTCACCCGACTCTGGGGTGCGCGCCAAACGGCGCAGCTTGCGGGGGCGCGCGCCGACCCGGGCGTCCAGCGCCATTGCGCGGTCTTCACCACCACCACATTGTCCTCATGGGCGGCGTTGCCGCGGCAGGGGCGGCCGTCCATGGGCAGTCGCGCATGCCGCTGGTCAACTCGCGCCGCATGAGCCGATCTCGTCGCCGCACGAACTCGTAGCCGAGCTTGAACGTGTCCAGCCCGTCGCTCGAGATGGTGCCGTCGCGCAGTCCGATCACCACGCCGCGCAGGATTGCTTCGAGCTCGTCCTGCAGCGCAGTCGAGCGCGTCGCATCGAGTTGGCATGTTCGATCCGCTCGCCGATGTCGAGAGATGGCGGTCGCGAGTTCGCTGGCCTTCTCCGGCGCGACGCGGGTCACCTTGGCGTAGAGCCGGCGAAGATCGAGCCGATGATGCTGAGCGCGCGCGACGGCGAGATACAACAGGTCGCTGTAGCGGTCCATGAACGACTTGGTGTCGTCGTTGATGTATTCGGCGGCGCCCGGATGCGCGACGATGAAGGCGTCCTTGTCGGTGTCGGCCGGTTCGATCCTGGAGGCGAAGCCGTCGTCGCAGCGCGAGCTCGGCCTTGTTCTCGTAGATCGTGCGCGCGAGGTCGCCCGCGGTCGTCGATCGACATCCTGGACTGCGCGACCAGCAGCCATTGCAGCCCGATCGGTATCGATATCGTCGTCGGGGATCGCCGGCGAGGAGGACAGCATGCCGGTCGACACCGTCTCCTCCGAAATGGCCGGGATCTGTCTGCGCCAGCGCCTTCGCCGCGTCGATCGCGTTCAGGGTGAAGCCGCCGCGCTTGGCATATTGTTCATAGCTCTTGTCCTTCACGATCCGTCGAGGCGTGGCGCGATCGCGACCACCGCGCCAGCAGCCTGGACGCGAACAGCTTGTCGAGCGGTCGAATTCGGCGGCGCCATCTGCACCGCGCGAAGCGGCTTCGGAGCTATCCGGAGAGTTCGAGGATGTTGCGGACGAAGTGCCGCGCTGTTGTCGCTGTCGGCCAGAACGGCGATCTTCTTTTTCTTCAGTTCCGCGAGCGACTTGATCTTCTTGCCGCCGGGGCTGAGCAGCAGCACCACATCGTGATCGAGGATCGCGAGCGCGCGGGCGCGCGGCGGGACCTTTGCGTCGGTGCGCAGCACGGCGAGATCGGCCTCCCTGCGATCGAACTGCGCCAGCGCCTTGGCGCTGTCGGCGTTGGGCACGATCTTGAGCCGCAGCTGTGAGGGATTGTTCTTGAGCACGGTGGCAAGCTTGGCGGCAAAGCGCGCTTCAAGGCCGTTGGCGTCGCCGACGGCAAAGATCAGCGTTTCGGAATTCCTCAGCCAGATCCGGCCGCCCCAAACCGTCGCGACGGTCAGGATCCAGCGTCAGCGCGACAAACAGCAGCATCTGCCTGCGGTTGCTTTGACGACCCGCGAACGCGTCGGCGGCATTTCCGCATGCGGCGTTGGGACTTCAGCGCTCATGGCTCATACCCGGTCGATCGGGGCGTCGCCGGCCGTCCAAATCCGGCGTCGCAGGATCGCCCGAGGATGAATCCGTAAATATCTAAAAAGAACGATAATTTCAGCCTCAGCGATGATATCCCGCACCGCGGCGGATTGCAAATCGCGCGCCGCCGGTAACCTTACTGACGGGCACGCGCGCCGATCCGCGGAATACGCCGGTTAGGTCACACTCTGATTTTCGGACTACCCGCAGGTGCATTCCGGCGCGGAGATGTCATAAATGGCCAATACCGGCTCAACGTTTGTCGGGTTTGAGAAGAAGTTGCGCTGACAGCCTGCGATTCTGTCTTTTGCCATTCTACGTCAGTCCCAGCAAAGGGCGTCAGCTTTTGTCGTTTCCCTCCATGTCGTCGTCGGTTCCGGTTGGTGCGCTGGTAGGATGGATGCTGCTTCTCACCGTCAAGCACATCATTGCGGATTTCGTGCCTGCAGAATTCCTGGATGGCGATCGGCAAGGACCAGAAGACCGGCTGGGCGCTGCCGCTGCTCGGCGCATTGCCTCGTGCACCTTGCGGTTGCGCTGGTGCTGATCCTGGTCGTCGCGCCGCGATTCTGGTTCGTCGCCTTCATCGACTTCGCCGATTCACATCACGGTCGACCGCGCTCAAGGGTATTTGCGCCTCGCGCTTCGGCGTGACGCTGGAGGCAGGCATCCGTGGTTCTGGACGCTGATCGGCGTCGACCAGGCGCTGCACCATCTCACCGGCTTCGGCCTGTCGATCTTCACTGTAGCCCGGCCACAGCTGATCGCGCCGAAGATCTCCCGCCGGCGTCAGCGGGCAGATCATCACCGCTCCGGAACTTGCGAGATCTTGAGGGTTCTGTGAGGTCGCGGGGCAGGCGCGCAGCCGCGCTCTGCCGCCGTGGGCGGCGACCTCATGAAGCCGGATTGAACGGGCCGCTGCCACGCCCGAGCAACGGGTGGCGAGATTCGAAGGCCGGTGATCTTCGACGATCGCCAGGCTCAAACGCATGCACAACTTGTGCGGTATGGCACGGATGTTGCTAAATGGGAAAGTAGGTTGTTGACCGTATGTGCTGTCAATGGGTTAGGCGTGGCAGAAAAGTCACTCGTGACAACCCGGACGCGAGAAGCCCGGTAACGGCCTTCAACGAGTGCGACCGAATTGCAGAAAGTCACCCCGGCATCGTCCCTTGGATGCACCGAGATGTTGTTGGTCGCTATCATTGTTGATCCGACTGCACGGGTCTATTCATTCGAAGCGCCTGCCGACCGCAAGGAGGCTGTTGGCACTCCCACTCCAGCAACAAATTCAATGCCGCGCCAGCGGCCTTCGTTGTGTGCCGGGCATGCTCAATAGCTCGGAAGTGAAAGTCTTCCACCCAACCTGATGGAGGTGAAGGGTTAGTGAAACGCAAGGGCTGCCGTCGCGAGGCGGGGTCTGAAGGAAGCGTGGATCAAAGGTGCGAGCCGATGAACAAAAACCGGATATGAGGCGCAAGCGTCGGACGAGCGGGCGACACATCGCGAAGTCCAGATCCATCAAGGATGCGAAGCGTAGATCCGGCGGTTGTGCACCGAAGGCGATTGAGCTTACCCCGGGAGATCTGCTCTGTGTCGCTTCGGCGACTGAGGGCGCCGTAAGGCGGTCTGACCGCAGGGCAGAAGTCAGCTGAGGGCGTATTAGGTCAGGCTGTCGGCAAAGCTATTGAGGCACTCCAAGACCGAAAGGTGGAGAAACAGATAGGCGGAGCCGGAAACGATGGCTGAAGGCCCGAACGATTGAGAGAGGCAAGTAGGACTGGTATCTCGTGAATAGAAAGCGGCAGAACAACCAGCAAGAGCTGGCCTTGGAACCGAAGGACCGGGGTGAAGCCCCGGCACGCGGTGACGAGGAGACCGAACCATTCATGGCGAAATCAGCCACCGAAAACCCGGCTTTCACAGAACAACTGATGGAGGAGGTGTGCGACCGAGAGAACCTCGAAAGAGCGTGGAAGCGTGTTAAAAGGAACAAAGGAAGCCCTGGCGTTGATGGGATGACCATCGACGACGCGAAGGCGTTCCTGCGTCAGCACTGGCCAAACATTCGGTCTCAACTGCTCAACGGAAACTATCGGCCGCAGCCGGTTAAGCGGGTCGAAATCCCGAAGCCGGATGGCGGGGTCAGGAAACTCGGCGTCCCCTGTGTCGTCGACCGCCTGATTCAACAAGCCGTGCTGCAAGTTCTCCAAGAGCGATGGGATCCGACGTTTTCGGAGCACAGTTTCGATTTCGGCCGGGGCGGTCCGCCCATCAGGCTGTAGCCCAGGCACAGCGTTACGTCGCCGATGGCTACAACGTAGTGGTTGATCTCGATTTGGAAAGATTTTTCGACCGAGTTAACCACGACATCCTGATGTCGCGCGTCGCCTCACGGATACCCGATAAACGCGTGCTCAAACTTATCCGGGCATTCCTGAATGCCGGGGTGTTGGAAGATGGTTTGGTCCGACCGGTGGACGAAGGGACCCCGCAAGGCGGTCCGCTCTCGCCCTTCCTCAGTAATATCGTGCTCGACGATCTCGACAAGGAATTGGCTCGACGTGGTCACCGGTTCTGCCGTTACGCGGATGACTGCAACATCTATGTTCGCAGCTACCACGCCGGCGAAAGGGTGAGGGCCTCGATAAGCCGGTTCCTGACCGACAAGCTCCGCTTGAAAGTCAACGAGGCCAAAAGCGCGGTGGCGCGACCTGAGGAACGTAAATTTCTCGGATTCAGCATTGCGAATGACGGGAGCGAGCGACGCATTGCGCCGAAAGCCCTCGACAAGTTCAAAGACCGAATCCGGGAAATCACATGCCGGACGCGAGGGATCAGTTTGCAGCAGATGATCGCAGACCTCACGCCATACCTCATCGGATGGCGCGGGTACTTCGGCTTCTGCCAGACCCCGCGCGTGCTAACGAACCTGGAAGCCTGGATCCGCCGGAGACTGCGTTTGTATCTCTGGCGGCAATGGCGGAACGGGCATAACCGATTCACGGAGCTTCGCCGCTTCGGCATCGCGAAGTTCGCCGCATCGGTCGCTGCCGGTTCACCGACGGGACTCTGGCGCATGTCCGGACACCCGGCGGTTCAACACGCCCTACGAAATCATGTGTTCGACTCTCTTGGTCTCCCCGAATCTTCATGCCTGTGCAGGCCTAACTCGATCGAACCGCCGTGGTTGGACGGCTGGTGCCAGTGGATGATCGGGGGTGCTGGGATCACGGGGACGCCCTATCGATCAATCCGCTTCCCCTGCCCAACAGAGCAAGAACACCCCGGGACACTACCGCCCCCTTGGTTAACCGTTCGTTAGAGAATTGCGCTGCATCTTGCCGAGAGGAGAGAACCGCAATGTTTGCAGGCCGCGACACCTTCGAGAACGATGCTTGCCCGGTTCGGGATGAACTGCTTGGCGAAATGTACCGCGCCAGCCCGCACGGGCTGCAGGCTCTCGTCGGCAGCGTCTCTTCCGATGTCCGGGCAATGCTGGCGCTGTTCTGCTATCGCCGCAGCCATCTGCATGCGCTGGCGCTTTCGATCGCCGCCAGCTGCACCGAGCGGGAGTTGATCAATTTCGGCGGCCGCGTCGGCTCACGCCTCTACGCACTGTCCCGCGAACCGGCCCGCGCCGCATCGCGACCTCGCACGGCGCAAGCCGATCACGCTCTCGACCAAGCCGCTCTCGACCTTCGCCCCGCTGGTGGACGGAGAGCTCGATGAGGATGATGCGGCGCAGAGTCGTCACCGCATAACCTCACCCCCAGAGTCGTCCCGGCGCGAACCGTGTTTGAGGGCGTCTGCCAGACGTCGATCGACGAGATCACGCGGTATGGCTCCCGGCGTTCGCGCGGAACGGCAACCAGGCCTGGATGACGGCAACGCCGGCAGCCCGTGCCTGCGCCGCGCCATCGCGCATTCGGCATCGCCGGGCATGCAGGTGCGGCAGACCTCGGGCCGTACCGCATAGATCACGCAACGACGTCGCCACGCCGACCTTGCCTGACAGCGCCGAGCAGCGGTCGCCGTCGCAGCGCATGCCCGACAGTCTCTCGTTGACGAATTTTTCCGGGATCAGGTCGAGCGCCGGCATCGTCCTCGGTGGTGAAACGCGGCCAGTTCTGACGAATAGCGCAGCAGGCGCCGCAGGCCTGGCAGGGCTTTCGCTCGCGAGCGCGGATCGGGCTTCTCCATAGGCTTGGCTCTAGCAGGGATCGTCGCAGCAGGCCATCAGGTATCCTTCGGCGCCTCCCAGACCAGGCTCCGCCGCCATTTCGCCCGCAACAGGTCGCGCCGCTCCGGATATTTCTCGTCGTGATAGACCGCGTCGACGACGCGGTCGGTGCGGAAACTGCGGAAATCCTGCGCAGTTCGCACCAGGCCGCGAGCAGCCGCACCGCTTCGTGATAGCCGACCGCGATCGGCCAGATCGTGCGCTCGCTGTCGCGGCCGTGCTCGTCGCGATAGTTCAGCGTGATCTTCTTGCCCTCGTGGATCTGCGCGCGGGTCCGCACCATGTCGATGCGGTCGGGCTCCCGGTTCCAGGCCGACCGGGCGCGGCTGGCGGGCTCCAGCACGAACGGCCGCAGGCGCTCGGGAACGGTATCGGCGACTTTCGCCATCAGGTCCTGCGCGGCGCGCGCGAGCGCGGGATCGGCGTGGCCGACCACCCATTGCGCGCCGAGCACGCAGGCCTCGATCTCGTCGGGCGTCAGCATCAACGGCGGCAGGTCAGAATCCCTTTTCCAGGATGTAGCCCATGCCGGCCTCGCCGCGGATCGGCACGCGCTGCTCGATCAGGGTTGCGATGTCGCGGTAGATGCGTCCGTTTCGAGGTCTCGAGTTCGGCCGCGATCGCATCCGCCGTCAGCGGTTTTCGGGTGCGCCGGAGCACCTGGATGATCTGGAACAGCCGGTCGGCGCGTCTCATGGCAGCTCTCTTGTCTCTTTTTCGGAGCGGCCCCGCCGATGCTGACAGGATGTTGGCAGCAGGGGGTGGCTATATCAGGGACAACACCTCAAGTGAAGGGAATTTGTCCATGACGATTCTCAGCGAATTCTGGCTTCCGGAAGCCGCCGGCCCTCGAGCCAGCTTTGAACGCCAGGCTTCGCCCTGGAACAGCTGGTTTCCATCCACCGCGCCATCGCAGATCTGCGCTGGGCGCTGGCTGGCGCTGGCGATCTGCGCCGTTCGTTCGCCGTGCGCCTGCCTCGCAGGCGCGCCCGGCGCACGTCGCGCCGAAGAGGGGTCACGCCGGCATTGCCGCTGCTGACACCATGGTGGCAGCAGGGGGCGCTAGGCTTCGCATGCGTTCGAGAGATCGGGAGACTCAGCATGATTACCCTTTATGGCTTCGGCGCCGGATTCGGCCTGCCGGAAATCAGCCCTTTCGTGACCAAGACCGAGGTCCAGCTGAAGATGGCCGGTCTTGCCTATCGCAAGGAAAGGCCGATGCCGCCGGCCTCGCCCAAGGGGCAGTTGCCCTATATCGTCGACGACGGCCGAGAGCGATCGCCGATTCGACCTTCATCCGCGCCCATATCGAGGGCAAATACGGTTTCGACTTCGACGCGCCGCTGAGCCTGCAGGCCCGCGCGCAGGCCTGGGCGTTCGAGCGGATGATCGAGCACCATGTCTATTGGGCGCTGGTCGGCGCGCGCTGGGTCGATCGCTGACAATTTTGCCAAGGGGCCGGCGCATTTCTTCGACGGCGCGCCCGAGCATCATGCGCGAAAAGCTGCGCGAGGACGCCCAGTTCCGCGTCGCCGAAAATTACCTGCTCAGCGGCCTCGGCCGCCACGCGCCGGACGAGGACGTCGATCTGGCCGTCCGCTCGCTGTTTGCGCTGTCGGTGCAGCTCGGCGACAAGCCTTATCTGATGGGCGACACGCCTTGCGGCACCGATGCCACTGCCTTCGGCGCGCTGGCCGGCATTTTGACGCCGTTCTTCGATCGCCGCTGCGCCAGCGGGCGGAGAGATTCGGTAATCTCGCCGCCTATGTCGACCGGCTGATGCGGCAATATTACCCTGAGTTCGCCTGGGAGGCAGCAGCAGCAGGCGGCGTGAGCTACAGCCAGTGGAGCGGGCTGGCCCTGCAGCGGCCAGCTCCGCTTCGAGCTCTGCGATGCGCGCATCGCGTGAGGCAAGCGCGGCTGCCACGTCCGCCGCGTCGAATTTTTGCGGGATGTGCTGCGGGCAATTGGTGTCCCACGCCGCGATCCTGAACAGGATCACCTGTTCGGGCCGCGCCTTGTAGCCTTGTGGCATCAGCGACTGCGTCAGCGCCGGATCGTCGTCCACCACGCGCGCCTCGCCCCAGATCTTGACGCGGCGGCGATGCGCGTAATCCATCACGAAGATATACGCCTTTGGGTTTTCCGAGAGATTGCCTTGCGTGATGTATTGCCGGTTGCCGCCGAAATCGGCGAACGCGATCGTGGTCTTGTCGAGGATTTTGACAAACCCTTTCGGCCCGCCGCGGTGCTGGATATAGGGCTGGCCGTCCGCGCGAGGCGGTCGCGAGATAGAAACTGTTGGTCTCGCCCAGGAAGGCCGCGAGGTTCTCGTCGATCTCGGTGCGCCAGCCGCCGCGCTGCTCGACATTGGCATAGGCCTCGCGCGAGCCCTTGCGGGTCTGGATCGCCTTCACCGCCGGCGTGAACGCGACATCGCTGGAATAGGCGTGGGTGTCTGACATCTGAGCCTCCGCTAAGACCGGGCGCCAACGCGGTTGTCCCTGGCGCCTAAAGGTGGCCAGTCCTAGAACTTAAACAATCTCGAAGATTGACACTTTACTGTTGCACTATATGCAATAATCGCATGGACCGGATCGACGCCATGCAGGCCTTCGTCGCGGTGGCCGACCTTGCAGGGTTTTGCCCCCGCGGCGCGCAAGCTCGGCCTCTCGCCGTCAGCCGTGACGCGGCTGATCGCCGCGCTGGAGGAGCGCCTCGGCGCGCGGCTGTTGCAGCGGACCACACGCCAGGTGACGCTGACCGATGCCGGCTCGCGCTATCTCGAGCGCGCGCAGGCGGATCCTGGCGGATGTCGAGGAGGCCGAGCAGGCGATCGAGGGCGAACGCACCCGGCCGGGCGGGCGGCTCGTGATCTCCGCGCCGGTCGGCTTCGGCCGCCTTCATGTCAGCCCGGTCGTGTCGGCCTATCTGAAGCGCTATCCGCGAGGTCGGCCGCCGATTTGCGGCTGTCGGACCGCATGATCAATCTGGTCGAGGAGGGCGTCGATCTCGCTGTCAGAATCGGCCATCTGCCGGATCTGACCCTGGTCGCGCGCCATGTCGGCGAGATGCGGCGGATCGTGGTGGCATCGCCGGATTATCTGAAAGCGCATGGCGAGCCGAAGCGGCCGGCAGGAGATCGCCTCGCATGACACGATCCAGTTCGGCGCCATGACGGCCGCGCCGGACTGGCGCTTCGTCGAGGACGGCCGCGAGATCAGCGTCTCGCCAGCACGCCGCGCTTTTCGACCAACAGCGCCGATGCCGCGATCCAGCACGCCGAGGCGGGCGGCGGATTGACGCGGGTGCTGGCCTATCAGGCCGCCGCCTCGCTCAAGGCCGGACGGCTCAAGATCGTGCTGGCCACATTCGAACAGCCGCCATTGCCGATCCACATCGTCTATCCGACCTCGCGGCTGCTGTCGGCGAAGGTGCGCACCTTCATCGATCTCGTGACCGAGATCGCCGACTGGCATTTTGGCTTAGGCCGCCGGCTCCTTCTTCGGCACCACGCGGAACGTGCCGTTGGCTCGGGCGATCACGACGCCATCCGCCTTGATCAGGCTTTGCGCGAAGCAGATCGTGCTGCCGGTCTTGATCACCTCGGTCTCGACCGCGAGCCACTGGCCGACATCTGCCCGCTGGCGACGAAATCGACCGACAGCGAGATTGTCACCAGCGACGATTGCCAGCCCATCGCCTGCGCGCAGCTATAGCCCATCGCGTTGTCGGCAAGCGCCGCAATCAATCCGCCGTGGATCAAGCCCCGGCCATTGGTATGCGGCTTTGCCAGCCGCAGGCCGATGATCACGGCCTTGTCCGTCCGCTTCGAATAAAGCGGCTCCCAGGGATCGGTCAGCGGGCTCTTGCGGAAATGCGGCTCGAAGCCGTCGGGAATATCGATGATGGCGGGCGTGTCGGTCATGGATGGCTCCCAGTGTTGGCGATATTTGCCGCCATTGAACGCGATCTCCGCGACGGTTGCACCGCCTACAAAGTTTTAAACGGAAATTGCGCTTGTGTTTGAAATGCGATATCTCACGCAAATGCCGTGGACTGTCAAGAGCGCCGCGCCGAGGCCATTCTCCAACTCGAAATCAATCGTTGGCACGCTCAAACGTGACTCCATGCCCGCCTTCGCGGGTATGACGATGTAGGCGCTCAAAACGGCAGCCCGACATAATTCTCCGACAATGACGTCGATGCCGCCTGTCGAGCTGACGAGATAATCCAGCTCCGCGATCTGGATCGCGTGCGCCGAATTCGCCCTGGTCGGGGAACTTGTGCAGCATCGAGGTCATCCACCAGGAGAACCGCACCGCCTTCCAGACCCGCGCCAGCGCTGTCGCCGAATAGCCGTCGATGCCGGCCGAGGACTTCTCGTCGTAATATTCGCGAAACGCGCTGCGAGAGATAATGCACGTCGCTGGCGGCGAGGTTGAGCCCTTGGCGCCGGTCGGCGGCACGATGTGCGAGGCGTCGCCGGCCAGAAACATCCGGCCGAACCGCATCGGCTCGGCGACGAAGCTGCGCAGCGGCGCGATGCTCTTTCGATCGAGGGGCCGGTGACGAGCTCGTCGGCCGCCTTCTGGTCGAGCCGGCGCTTCAATTCATCCCAGAACCGGTCGTCCGGCCACTGGTCGATGTGATCGTCGAGCGGGCACTGCACGTAGTAGCGGCTGCGATGGGTCGAGCGCATGGTGCAGCAGCGCAAATCCGCGCTCGTGGTTGGTATAGATCAGTTCGGGCGAGACCGGTGGCGTCTCCGACAGGATGCCGAGCCAGCCGAACGGATAGACCCGCTCGAAGGTCGTGGATCGCGGACGGCTGGCACGCTGGCGCGGCTGACGCCGTGGAAACCGTCGCAGCCGGCGATGAAGTCGCAGGCGATCTCCTGCGCTGACGCCGTCCTTGACGTAACTGACGCGCGGATGATCGGTGTCGAAATCGTGCGGCTTGACGTCGGCCGCCTGGTAGACCGTGGTCAGCCCGGCCGCTTTGCGCGCGTTCATCAGGTCGAGCGTCACCTCGGTCTGGCCGTAGATCATCACCGTCTTGCCGGTGGCGGCATGCATGTCGATGCGGTGGCGCGCGCCGCCGAAGGCGAGCTCCACGCCGTGGTGGACCAGCCCTCGCGATGGGCGCCGCGCGCCGGCGCCGACCTCGTCCAGCAGCTCGACCGTGCCTTCCTCGAGCAGGCCGGCGCGGATCCGCGCCGAGCACGTATTCGCCGGTCTGCCGTTCCAGGATCGACGTTGTCGATGCCGCAGGCAATGAAGTAGTTGCCCAAGCAACAATCCTGCCGGACCGGCGCCTATGATTGCCACTTTTGTCCGCAATACTTGCTCCTCCCGATATTATAGGCTTGAACCTACACCCGCTCGCGGATGGCTGTCGTCGGCTTGCAATGATAATTATATCATATAACAATATCGGAAAGGGCCATAAGGCCCGCCGTACGAGGGAGAGGATGCCGATGAGGAAAGCATTGTTGGGGCTGCTGCTGGCTCGCCGCCGGCCTGACGCCGGTAGCAACGCCCGCCTTGGCGCAGGACAAAACCGTCAATCTCAAGGTGTCGCCGTGGGTGCCGCCGGCGCATCCGCTGGTTCCGGCGACGCAGGCCTGGGCCGCCGACATCGAAAAGGCCTCGGGCGGCACCATCAAGGTGGCGGTGTTCCCCTCCGAGCAGCTCGGCAAGGCGTTCGACCATTACGACATGGCGCGCGACGGCATCGCCGACGTCACCTACGTCAATCCCGGCTATCAGCCCGGCCGCTTCCCGATTGCGCGCTGCCGGCCAGCTGCCGTTCGTGTTCTCGGACGGCAAGAAGCGGCACGCTGGCGCTGAACGAGTGGTACAAGCAAATACGCGCCGACCGAGATGAAGGACACCAAGCTCTGCTTCGCCTTCATCCACGATCCCGGCGCGCTGCACGGCAAGAAGAAGATCGTGCGTGCCCAGCGATCTCAACGGCGTGAAGGTGCGCCCGGCGCAGAGCACCATCGGCGAGATGGTGAAAATGTTCGGCGGCACCAATGTGCAGGCGTCCGCGCCGGAAGCGCGCGACGCGATCGAGCGCGGCGTCGCCGACGAGATCACCTTCCCCTGGGGCTCGATCTTCCTGTTCGGCATCGACAAGGTCGTGAAGTACCACATGGACGTGCCGCTGTACTCGACCGTGTTCACCTACAACATCAACCTCGCCAAGTATAATTCGATGTCGGATGCGCAGAAGAAGGTGATCGACGATCACTGCACGCCGGAATGGGCCTCCAAGGTCACCGATCCCTGGACCGATTTCGAGGCCAACGGCCGCACCAAGATGAAGGCGCTCGGAAGGCCACGAGGTCTATCCGCTGGCGCCGGAGCAGCTTGCCGAGTGGAAGAAGGCGGTCAAGCCGCTGCGCGACAGCTGGGCGGAAGCGGTCAAGAAGGCCGGCCACGACGCGGCCGCGATCGACGCCGATCTGCAGGCGGCGCTGAAGAAATACGAGGCGGGCATTTAAGGCGCAGAGCTGTCGAGGCAAAAAGACCGTCATGCCTGGACGCGCGAAGCGCGTCCGCGCAGATGTCCCGGGCATCCACGTCTTTGCGTTCGACCTCAGTTAAGACGTGGATGGCAGGACAAGCCCGGCCATGACGAAGGGTGAAGATGGTTCCAGACCAGTCATGACGGCAAACACCGAAGTCAGCCAAGACGGCGTCATCACCGGCCCGCCCGGGCCGGCGCGCAAGAATTTCATGGACCGCTTCATCGATTCCATCGAATGGATCGCGGCCTTCTTCGTCGGCATCGTCGCGCTCAACACCTTCACCGCCGTGTTCATGCGCAAATTCTTCGCGGTGACGCTTCCCGACTACTACAATTTCGGCCAGTTCCTGCTCGGCATCCTGATCTTCTGGGGCATTGCCGCGACCAGCTATCGCGGCACCCACATCACCGTCGACCTGGTCTGGGCCAATGTCTCGCCGCAGCTACCAGCGCTGGATCGACGTGTTCGCGACGCTGGTGCTGCTGTTCGTCGTGACGGTGCAGACCTACACGTTGTTCGACAAGGTGGATCGATACCAGGAACGGCCACATCGTGACCATGGATCTGCAGGTGCCGATCTGGCCGTTCTTCCTGGTGTCGCTGGATCGGCGACGTCTCCGCGGTGTTGCTGATCGCGATCCGCACCTATCGGCTGATCTTCCATCCCGAAGAGATGCATGACGCCAAAAATCAAGACTGCGGAGTAGGGCGCAATGAGCAGCGAGGCCGTTGCCCTGATCGGCTTCGTCAGCCTGTTCGTGCTGATGCCGCTGCGCGTGCCGGTCGGCATGGCGATGGGGCTCGTCGGCATCACCGGCTTTGGCTACCTCACTGGCCTTGCGCCGGCGCTCAAGCTGGTCGGCCAGACCACGATGCGGACCGTGACCGACTATTCCTTCGGCGTGATCCCGATGTTCCTGCTGATGGGCGCCTTCGTCTCGGTGTCGGGCATCAGCCGCGAGCTGTTCCGCGCCGCCAACACCTTTGTCGGCCACTGGAAGGGCGGGCTCGGCATTGCCACCATCGCGCGCCTGCGGCGGCTTTGCCGCAATCTCGGGCTCCTCGGTCGCGACCGCCGCGACGTTTTCCGCCGTCGCCTATCCGGAGATGCGCCGCTTCGGCTATCCGCAATCCTTCGCCACCGGCGTGATCGCGGTCGGCGGCACGCCTGGGCGCGATGCTGCCGCCGTCCACCGTGCTCGCGGTCTACGGCATCATCACCCAGCAGGATATCGGAAAACTGTTCATCGCCGGCATGGTGCCGGGCCTGCTCGCGATCCTCGATGCACATGCTCACGATCGGCATCATCGGCCTGGTGCGGCCGAAATTCTTGCCGGCCGGGCCTGCGCGCGACGTGGCGCGAGCGCCTGCTGGCGCTGCGCGACGTCTGGTCGCCGCTATTGCTGTTCCTGTTCGTGATCGGCGGGCTCTATGGCGGCTTCTTCATCCCGACCGAGGCGGGCGCGCGTCGGCGCCGTCGGCGCCTTCATCATCGGCATGCTCCGCGGCAAATTGAGCCGCGAGGGCATCCTGCAGTCGCTGCTGCAGGCGACGCGCACGGCGGCCGCGGTGTTCACCGTGCTGATCGGTGCGCTCTGCTTCGGCTATTTCCTCACCATCACCCAGACGCCGCAGAACGTCACCGCGTTCCTCACCGGTCTCGGCATCGGCCCCTACGGCGTGCTGGCGCTGATCCTGCTGATGTATCTCGTGCTCGGCTGCCTGATGGACGCGATGGCGATGGTCATCCTCACCGTGCCGATCGTGTTCCCGGTCGTGACCGCGCTCGGCTTCGATCCGATCTGGTTCGGCATCATCATCGTCATGACGGTCGAGCTCGGGCTGATCCATCCGCCGGTCGGCATGAACGTGTTCGTGATCAAGAGCGTGATCGAGGACGTCAATATGTCGACGATCTTCGTCGGCGTATTGCCGTTCGTCGTGACCGACCTGATCCGGCTCGTGATCCTGATCCTGTTTCCGCTGCTCGCGACCTGGCTGCCGCAACGGATGATTGGCTAGCGCATGATCGGGACCCGAAGGGCCGCGTCAGCGCAAAGTGGGCACCGGTTTTCCGACAAGATCGTGCGCAACTACAAGATCATGCGCAACTAAAGGACATTCATGGCTCCTCAGATTGAAACGAAATACGTCTTCACCATCACCGCGCGCATCGGCAGCGTGACCTCGGCCGGCGAGATCGGCAGCGGCGTCCGCCGCATCATCCCGATCATCGGTGGCGAGGTGAAAGGCGTGGTTAACGGCAAGGTCCTGCCGTTCGGCGCCGATTTCCAGATCATCCGGCCCAATGAACTGATCGAGCTGGAGGCCAAATACGCCTTTGAGACCGACGACGGCGCCATTGTCTATGTCGAGAACAAGGGCATCCGCTTCGGCCCGGTCGAACTGTTGCAGAAACTGAAGCGCGGCGAGCCGGTCGACCCGAACCTGATCTATTTCCGCACCGTGCCGAAATTCGAGACCGGCCACGAAGACTATCGCTGGCTGATGCAGCACATCTTCATCGCATCCGCCGCCCGCCACGCCGATCGCGTGGTGATCGACGTGCACCAGGTCCGGTAGGCGCAAGCGCCGGCGTCCGGTCTTGATGGAACGAACGCCGGCCGGAGAGGTTCACGGTACAAAGCGCAAGCGCTGCCCTGCCATCGCGCGCACGCGATCTGCGAACGGCGCGGCGGGTGTGGCGGATGGTGGTCCGGGCCACGCATACACCGTTGATCCGTGTCTCTGCCCACGCCGCAGGCGGCGGCAGCACTTGTGTGATCATGTCGTTGCCTTGAGGAAGTGGGGCCGGCGTCATGGCTTGCGCCGATGCCGCGACCGATAAGACGAAGCCTGCAACCGCAATCTATTTGAGCATTCTGCATCTCCCGTCCAATCAGCCCCACCCTCCGCAGCGCATACGGACCAGCCCGCGCGGTGTTGAGATAGATCAACACCACCGACACGCACGCTGCCGGATGCGGGCGCTCTCCGCTGTTCGGAATGGAATGCATGCATCGCGAACTTGGATCCACCTCCCTTCAGGGAGGGTGAAGAACATTCGCCTTCTTGACTCCCACCCTAATGGTTATAAACTATAACTATTCTGCACAGGAACCAATAAAGCCCATGGGAAACGCCGCCTCCGCCGCGACTGCCGATCATGCAGCGCTGCTCAAAATCGAGCAGCAGGGCGCGGTATTGACCGTGGGCCTCAACCGGCCGGCCAAGCGCAATGCGCTCAACGACGGCATCATCGCTGGCGATCCAGGATTGTTTCTCCGACATCTCCAGAAGGCATCGGCGCCGTGCGTCATCCATGGCATCGGCGACCATTTCTCCTCCGGCCTCGACCTCTCCGAACTTGACCGAGCGCGACGCCACCGAGGGGCTGCGTGCATTCGCAGATGTGGCACCGGGTGTTCGACCGCATCCAGTATAGCCGCGTGCCCGTGATCGCCGCGCTGAAGGGCGCGGTGATCGGCGGCGGGCTGGAGCTTGCCTGCGCGCGCGCACATCCGCGTCGCCGAACCCTCGGCCTATTTCGCGCTGCCGGAGGGCCAGCGCGGCATCTTCGTCGGCGGCGGCGGCTCGGTGCGGCTGCCGCGGCTGATCGGCGTGCGCCCGGATGATCGACATGATGCTGACGGGGCGGGTCTATTCCGCGACCGAAGGCTCGGCCTATGGCTTCTCGCAATATCTGACCGGAAGCCGGCGGCGCGCTGCCGAAAGCGATGGAACTGGCCGAGCGGGTCGCGGCCAACGCGCCGCTGACCAATTTCGCGGTGCTGCAGGCGCTGCCGATGATCGCGGAGGCCAATCCGCAGACCGGTCTGCTGATGGAATCGCTGATGGCGACGGTGGCGCAGAGCGACAAGGAGGCAAAGCGCCGCATTCGCGCATTCCTCGACCACAAGACCGCCAAAGGTGAAGCCGACCTGACATGAGCGCCAAGCCCAACATGTCCGCGTCAGACCAGGTGCCGCCGCGCATCCGCTGCGCGCGATCTCGTTCGGCAACCCCGATGTCACGATCGAGCGCCGCGACGACGGCACCATCTATCTCCGCCCGAAGGCACAACTCGGCGACTATCCGCGTCCGCATCACCGACCGCCTGCATCATTGGGCTGAAGCCGAACCCGAACCGCGTGTTCATGGCCGAGCGCGATGCGAGCGCGCGGCTGGCGGCGAGATCACCTACGCGCAATTGCTGCACATCGAGCCGGCATATCGCCTCCGCGCTGCTGGCGCGCGGCCTGTCGGCCGAGAAGCCGATCGTCATTCTGTCCGGCAACTCCATCGACCACGCGCTTGCTCGCGTTCGGCGCGCTCTATGCCGGCGTGCCGTTCTGCCCGGTTTCGCCGGCCTATTCGCTGGTGTCGCGGGACTTACGGCAAGCTCGGCTACCTCATGAAGCTGCTGACGCCGGGCCTCGTCTTCGCCGACGACGCCGACAAGTTTGCCGAGGCGCTGTCGGCCAATGTTTCGCTCGGCACCGAAATCGCGGCCTGCGCGCGGTTCGGTCCCCGGCCGCGACGTGACAAAGCTGGCGGAACTGCTGGCGACGCCGGTTCATCCGCGGCTCGATGCCGTCCATGAGGCGATCGGCCCGGACACGATCGCAAAGTTCCTGCTGACCTCGGGCTCGACCGGCAATCCCAAAGCCGTCATCAACACCCAGCGCATGATCTGCGCCAACCAGGTGATGCTGCGCGAGACGCTGGCGTTCTTGAAGGACGAGCCGCCCGTCATCGTCGACTGGCTGCCGTGGAATCACACCTTTGGCGGCAACCACAATATCGGGCTGACGCTGTTCAACGGCGGCTCGATGTATCTCGACGAGGGCAAGCCGATGCCCGGCGGCATCGAGGAGACGGTGCAGGAACCTGCGCGAGATTTCGCCGACGGTCTATTTCAACGTGCCCAAGGGCTATGAATCGCTGCTGCCCTATCTGCGCGACGACGCAGGCTTGCGCGCAAAATTCTTCGGCCGGCTGCATGCGATGTTCTTCTCCGGTGCGGCGCTGTCGCCCTATCGTCTGGAACAGCCTCGACGAGCTCGCGGTGCAGGAGACCGGCTACCGCGTGCCGATGCTGACCGGCCTCGGCGCCACCGAGACCGCGCCGTTCTTCATGTCGGTGCGGCCCGACACCAGCCGCTCCGGCCATGTCGGCCTGCCCGTATCAGGCAATGACGCGAAGCTGCTGCCGAACAACGGCAAGCTGGAAGTGCGCGCCAAGGGGCCGAACGTCACGCCGGGCTATTGGCGCCAGCCGGAACTGACCGCCGCGGCCTTCGACGAAGAAGGTTTTTACAAATTCGGCGACGCGCTGAAGCCGGCCGACCCCGACGATTTCGACGCCGGCTTCGATTTCGACGGCCGCATTGCCGAGGATTTCAAGCTCGCCAGCGGCACCTGGGTCAGCGTCGGCCCGTTGCGGGCGCGCTTTGTCGCGACCTGCGCGCCGCTGGTGCGCGACGTCGTGATCGCCGGCATCAACCGCGACGAGATCTCGGCGCTGGTGGTGCTCGACCTCGACGGCTGCCGCCTGATCAATCCGACGCTGCCGCTCGGACGATCTCGCGGCAGCGGCGTCCGATCCGCTGATCCGCGACGCGTTCCGCGAACGGCTTCCGCAAGCTGCTGGCGAACGCCACGGGCTCGTCGACCCGGATCACCCGCGCGGTCCTGCTCGATACGCCGCTGTCGATCGATCGCGGCGAAGTCACCGACAAGGGCTCGATCAACCAGCGCGCGGTGCTCGAGCATCGCAGCGGCCTGATCGACCTGCTCTATTCGTCGACGCCGCCGGCGCACGTGATCACGCTGTAGTCAAATTCGAAGACGTAATTCGCCAGGGAGAGAACCATGCAGTTGAAGGATCAGGCCGCCATCGTCACCGGCGGCGCATCGGGACTGGGCGCCGCGACCGCGCGCAAGCTGGCGGCGCAGGGCGCCAGGGTCGCGGTTTGCGACCTCAACGCAAAGCTCGCCGAAAGCGTCGCCGCCGAGATCGGCGGCGTCGCCGTGATCTGCGACGTGTCCGACGCGGCTTCCGCCGGAAGCTGCGGTCGGCGCAGGCCGCCAAGGCGCACGGCCCGGCGCGGGTACTGGTGAACTGCGCCGGCATCGGCGTGGCAAAGCGCGTGATCGGCACGCGACGGGCCGATGGCGCTTGGCGATTTCGACAAGGTGATCAAGGTCAATCTGATCGGCTCGTTCAACATGCTGCGGCTCGCGACCGCGCCGATGTCGAAGCTGGAGCCGCTTGCGACCGGCGAGCGCGGCGTCGTGATCTCCACGGCCTCGGTTGCCGCCTATGACGGCCAGATCGGGCAGGCCGCCTATTCCGGCCTCCAAGGGCGGCATCGTCGCGATGACGCTGCCGATCGCGCGCGAACTGGCGCAGTTCGGCATCCGCATGCTGACCATTGCACCGGGCCTGTTCCTGACGCCGCTATTGGCCGGATTTGCCGCAGGAGGCGCAGGATCTGCTTGCCGCCTCGATCCCGTTCCCGCACCGGCTCGGCCACGCCGACGAGTTCGCCTCGCTGGCGCTGCACATGATCGACAATCCCTACCTGAACGGCGAGGTGGTGCGGCTCGATGCCGCGCTCCGCATGGCGCCGCGCTAGGGGAGAGCGCATGTTCGTCAACCGGCGCGACGTGCAGATCCAGTGGGGCGATTGCGACCCCGCCAACATCGTCTATTACCCGCGCTATTTCGCGATGTTCGACGATTCTGACCTCGATCATGTTCGAGGCGGCCGGCTTCTCCAAGCAGGACATCGTCCACAAATATGGCCTGGTCGGCATTCCCATGGTGGACACGCGGGCGAAATTCTACATCCCCTCGACCCATGGCGACTGGATCACGATCGAAAGCCGGATCGAGAGCTTCAAGCGCTCGAGCTTCGAGGTGACGCACAAGGTGTTCAAGGGCGAGGCGCTGGCGATCGAGGCGTTCGAGACCCGCGTGCTGGTCGGCCGTCATCCCGACGATCCCGACGAAGCTGAAATCGGCACCCGTTGCCGCAGGAGATCATTGACCGCTTCATGAAGGGCTGACTTGAGTGCCGCCGATGACCTGACCATGACCTAAAGAAGGGGCTGAATTGGCCCAATCGATTTTGCTTACAGACACATCAAGAAATACCGACAAGGGAGGAATGAATGAAGAAGACTTATCTGTCCGCCGCGGCTGTCGCGGCGGCGCTGGCGCTGCCCGGGCTCGCCGGCGCTCGGCGCAGACCAACGAAATCACCATCGGCATCACCGATCTCGACCACCGGCCCGGCCGCGGCGCTCGGCATCCCCGAACGCAACGCGCTCGATTTCGTGCCGAAGGAGATCGGCGGCGTGCCGCTGAAGTTGATCGTGCTGGACGATGGCGGCGACCCGACCGCTGCGACCACCAATACGCGCCGCTTCGTCACCGAGTCCAAGGCCGACATCATCATGGGCTCCTCGCACCACGCCGCCGACGATCGCGGTCTCCACCGTGCGCCAACGAAGCCGGCATTCCGCATTTCGGCCTGGCGCCGTTCCCGATCAACGAGGCGCGCGCGAAATGGTCGGTCGATCATGCCGCAGCCGATCCCGATCATGGGCAAGGTGCTTTACGAGCACATGAAGGCGCACGGCATCAAGACCGTCGGCTATATCGGCTACTCCGATTCCTACGGCGATCTCTGGGTCAACGACTTCAAGGCCGCAGGGCCGTGCCGATGGGCATGACGCATGGTCGACGAGGAGCGCTTTGCCCGTCCGGATACCTCGGTCGCGGGCCAGGTGCTGAAGCTCGTTGCCGCCAATCCGGATGCGATCCTGGTCGGCGCCTCCGGCACCGCCGCGGCGTTGCCGCAGACCGCGCTGCGCGAGCGCGGCTACAAGGGCCTGATCTACCAGACCCACGGCGCCGCCAGCATGGACTTCATCCGCATCGCCGGTCCGGCGGCCGAAGGCGTGATCATGGCGTCGGGTCCGGTGATGTCGCCGGAGACGCAGCCCGACAGCGCGCTGACCAAAAGCCGGGGCTCGCGCTCAACACCGCCTATGAAGCCAAATACGGCGCCAACAGCCGCAGCCAGTTCGCCGGCCATTCCTACGACGCCTTCGAAGTCCTCGAAGCGCATCATTCCGGTGGCGCTGAAGGCCGGCAAGCCGGGCACGCCGGAATTCCGCGAGGCGATCCGCCAGGCCTGCTGATCTCGAGAAGGAAATCGTCGCCAGCCAGGGCGTCTACAACTTCACCGAAAAGGACCGCTACGGCCTCGACGACCGCTCGCGCATCTTGCTGACGGTGAAGGACGGCAAGTACGTTCCGGCGATGTGATGATGCCTCTTACCCTCCCCGGAGGAGGATGTCGGCATCGCGCAAGCGTGCAGAAGCGGCGTGGTGACAGTCTATCGCCGTCAGGTGTTTGCGCAGAGCGCGAATGCAAGTCCGCGCTAAACCGCGCTCTCGCCTTCGTGCTGGAAGCCGAGATAGCTCGCGCGCCACGCGCTGGTTGGTCGCGATATCCTTCGCCGATCCGCTCGAGCGACGAACTCGCCGAGCTCCATCACATAGGCGCGGTCGGCGATCTGCAGCGCGGCCTGCGCGTTCTGCTCGACCAGCAGCACCGAGATCGCCGGCGGCGCGCAATTCGCCGATGGTGCGGAAGATGTCGGCGACGATGATCGGGGCGAGGCCGAGGCTCGGCTCGTCCAGCATCAGGAGCTTTGGCGCGCCCATCAGCGCGCGGCCCATCGCGAGCATCTGCTGCTCGCCGCCGGACAGCGTGCCGGCGAGCTGCTTGCGGCGTTCCTTCAATCGCGGGAACAGCGTGTAGACCCGTTCGAACGAGCGCGCCGCGGTCGCCTTAGCGATCCGGAAAGCGCCGAGCTGCAGATTGTCCTCGACATTCATGGTGGCGAACAATTCGCGATGTTCGGGCACCAGGCTCAAGCCCGCCGCGACGCGGTCCTCGATGTCGAGCGGCGCGATATCGGCGCCGGCAAAGTCGGCCCGGCCCTTCAGCGGCAGCATGCCCATGATGGCGTTGAGCAGCGTGGTCTTGCCGGCGCCGTTGGCGCCGATGATGGTGACGATCTCGTTGTCGGCGACGTCGAGCGACACGCCGCGCACGGCTTCGACCTTGCCGTAGGCGATATGGACATCGGCAACTTCCAGCGGCGCGCGTTCATGCGGCGGCTCCGAGATAGGCCTTGATCACGTCGGGATTGCGTCTTGATCGCAGCAGGCGTGCCTTCGGCGATCTTGGTGCCGAAGTCGAGCACCACGATGCGGTCGGCGAGATCCATCACAAAGCCCATGTCGTGCTCGACCAGCAGCACCGACATGCCGCCGTCGCGCAACTGCCGCAACAGCGCGGCCAGCCGCTGCTTCTCCATGTGCGCAGGCCCGCCGCCGGCTCGTCGAGCAACAGCAGCATCGGGTCGGCGCACAGCGCCGCGCGCAATCTCGACGATGCGCTGCTGGCCGAGCGAGAGCGCAGCCGGCGAGCTGGTCGATCTGGTCGGTGAGCCCGACGCGCTCGATCTGCCGCGCGGCTTCCGCCAGCAGCCGCGCTTCGTCGGCGCGGTCGAGCCGCAGCACATGCTCGAGATCGCGCCGGAATGCCCGCGCAGATGCGCGCCGATCGCGACGTTCTCCAGCACGGTCATGTCGGGCACCAGTTTGACGTGCTGGAAGGTGCGGGCGACGCCGAGTTTTACCACCTCCTGCGGCGGCGCGTTGTCGACCTTGTGGCCGAGCACCGAAATCGTGCCGCCGGTCGCGGTCAGGCACGCCGGTGATCAGGTTGAAGGTGGTGCTCTTGCCGGCGCCGTTCGGGCCGATCAGCGCCACGATCTCGCGCGGCCTGGACCTCGAACGAGACATCGTTGACGGCGATCACGCCGCCGAACTGCTTGCGCGCCTTCTCGATCATGCAGCAGCACCGCAGGCTGGCCCGGTGCCGCGCACGCGCGCCGGCAGCGTCAGCGAGGTATCCGGCATCTTGCGCGCAGGCTTGAACGGCAGGCGCGCCATCAGCCACGGCCACGACCGCCGGTCGGCGCCAGTTGCAGCAGCATCACCAGCAGGATGCCGAACACGATGGTCTCGAGCTGGCCCTGGCCGCCGAAGATGTAGGGCAGATAGCTCTGCAGGATCTCCTTCAGGATCACGACAATGCCGGCGCCGAGCACCGCGCCCCAGACATAGCCGGCGCCGCCGACCACCGCGATGAAGAGATATTCGATGCCGGCCTGCGCGCCGAACGGCGTCGGGTTGGCGGCGCGCTGGAAATGCGCATAGAGCCAGCCGGACAGGCCGGCCAGCACCGCCGCATAGATGAACACCAGAAGCTTTGCGCGCGCGCGTCTGCACGCCAAAGGCTTCGGCGGCGATATGGCCGCGCCGCAGCGCGCGGATGGCGCGGCCGGTGCGGGAGTCCAGCAGGTTCATGGTCAGCAGCGCGCAGATCAGCACCGCGATCCAGATCGCAAAATAGATCGTGCCGGGACTCGAGCATCTTGAACGCGCCGATCGACAGCGGCGGAATGCCGGAAATGCCGTCGTTGCGGCCGAGGAATTCGAGCTTGCTGAACAGATAGAACAGCGCCGATGCCCCAGGCGATGGTGCCGAGCGGCAGATAATGTCCGGACAGCCGCACCGTGACGAGGCCGAGCAGCACGGCGGCGATGCCGCTGACCAGCAGCGACAGCGGCAGCGTCAGCCATGGCGACGAAGCCGTAGGCGGTCGTGAGCACCGCCGTGGTATAGGCGCCAAAACCCGCAGAACGCCGCCTGGCCGAACGAGGTGAGGCCGCCGACGCCGGTCAGCAGCACCAGCCCCATCGCGCACCAGCGCGGCGAGGCCGATATTGTCCAGCAGCACGATCCAGAACGGCGGTACGCCCGGGATGAACGGGATCATCGCCATCACGAGCGCAAAGATGATCAAGGAAGCCGCTGCAAACCCTTCAGCCCGATCAGGAAACCGGTGTCGTAATAGAGCGTGGTGATCGGCACGATCAGAATGCCTGAGATCGCCCCGATCACCGATGCCAGCAGGAATGCGATCTGGCCGGACAGCGAGGTTCGGATGCCGACGAGGCGGGCGCTCAAGCCGGTTGACGGCGGTGGCGCGCAGCGCCTTGCCGGTCAGCGAATAGCCGAAGAACAGCCACAGTGCGACGATGAAGGCGACGGTGAGCCCATAGACCGCGATGCTCTGGCCGGTGAAGCGGAGCGGACTCCGCGGTCACCGCCGCATTCGACAGCGCGGGCCCGCAGCAGGCCCTCGGCGCCATGCCGCGCCCGAGCACCTGGCCGGTCGCCAGCATCGCGTAGCTCAGCGCGCCGCAGGTGACGAATTCGCCCTGCGGAATCAGGATGACGCGCGTAACGGCGAACACCAGGACAAGCGCCAGCCCGAGCAGCGCGTAAATGGCGCCGTTGGTGTTGCCGTCCTGCAGCAGGAACAGCATGATCGTCTGATGTTCAAGACCCAGCGCTCCCCCTTGACGCGTCGGGCCGGCGGCAACTTCATCGCGGCGGCAGGCCCCAGATATCGGTAGTTGAAGTTTTGCCGATATTTGATATGATCTATAACAATTATCAACTATAACTCAAGGCCCGCCGTCGCGGCGGGACCTTGTGCCGGGACCTGCGAGCGATGACCGCTTCCAAGAATGCCGCCGATGTCGTCAGGCTTTCCCGTTCGCTTCGCAGGGCGCCGCCCAGGGCGCGGAGGAAGAAGCAGCGTTGGCTGCAGCTTGGCGAATTGTCGGAACTGCTCGGTTATGTCCTCAAGCGCGCGCAATTGAAGGTGTTCGAGGATTTCCTGCGCTGCGTCGCGCCGCTGCAGGGCTGACGCCGGCGGCAATTTTCGGTGCTGCTGCTGTTGGACAAGAACCCCGGCCGCAACCAGACCGAGATCGCCAACACGCTCGGCATCCTGCGGCCGAATTTCGTTTCCATGCTCGACGATCTGAAAGCCGCGACCTCTGTACCAGGATGCGCTCCGCCAACGACCGCCGCTCGCACATCCCGGTCCTGACCGACAAGGACCGGCGCCGTTTTGGCGCGCCAAAAAGCTCGTCGCCACCAAGCACGAGGCGCGGCTGGAACGAGATTGCCGCGGCCCGGCAGGCCGGACCGCGCTGCTGGAGATGCTGACCAGGATCGCGCCAGGAGTTTTGAGGCGCTGGCCTTTCTCCGTCATTGCGAGCGCAGCGAAGCAATCCATGTCTCCGCTTGCCGAGGTGCATTGATTGCTTGTCGCTTCGCTCCCTCGCAATGACGGCGGAGGGAGTTCGTGCCTAATCCACCAGGATCACCCTGACGTCGTTGACGTTGGTGAGCGTCGGGCCGGTCAGCAGCAGATCGCCGGTTGCTGGCGAAGAACGCCTGTGGCGTCGTTGTTGGCGAGATAGGCGTCCTGGATCGAGGCCGAGCGATTTCATCTTCGCAAAGCGTGCCGTGATCGATCATCGCGCCGTGCCGGATCGCTCGCGCTGCCCGCGCCGCCGTCGGCGCCGTCGGTATCGCCGGCCGAGCGCCGAAATGCCGGACGTGTCCTGCAGCAGGCTCGGCCAGCGCCAGCGCGTATTCCTGGTTCGGGCCGCCGCGGCCCGTTGCCGCGCACGCGTCACGGTGAGTTCGCCGCCCGACAGGATCGCGACGCGCTGGCTCTCGGCTGCGCGCTCTGCAGCGCCAGCTGCGCGTGCTCGGCGCGCGACGCTCGCGCGCCTCGCCCTCGAGGTCGGCGCCGAGATCGACGACCGCGTAGCCGGCGTCGCGTCGCGCACCTTGATCGGCGGCGTCGAGCGACGGCCTCGGCCGCGCGATCAGTTCGAAAGTCGCGCGAGCGAAGGCGGGATCGCCGGCTTGCAGCTCTTCGTTGGCGGGATCGTCGAGCGCGCGGCGGACGGCGTCGTCGACCTGAAGATCGTACCTGCGCGACGATGGCGCGGGCGTCGGCCAGCGTGGTCGGATCCGGCACCGTCGGGCCGGAGGCGATCGCGGACGGATCGTCGCGCGGCACGTCGGAGATCGCCAGCGTCACGATCTCGGCGCGCTGGCCGGCGCGCGCGCGAGCCGGCCGCCCTTGATCCGCGACAGGTGCTTGCGCACGATGTTGATCTCGCCGATCGAGCGCGCCGGAGCGCAACAGCGCGCCGCGTCGACCTGCTGCTTCTGCGCGAAGCGACGCCATCCGGCCGGCGCGATCCAGTTCGCCGAGCCGCCGCCGGAGAGCAGCACCAGCAGGAGATCGTCGGCGGTCGGCCTCCGCGCGCCAGTCGCAGCTGTCGTCCGCGCGCTCTTCAGCCCAGCCTCGTCGGGCACCGGATGGCTGGCTTCGACCACCCTGATCCGCCGCGTCGGCACGCCATGGCCGTGGCGGGTGGTCGCGATGCCGGTCAGCTGCGCCGGATGCAAGGCCGAGCGCGTCGAGATAGTGCCGCCCGCGGCCGCAGCCATCGCGGCCGCGCCTTGCCGGCGGCAAGGCAGATCACCCGGCCTTTCGGCACGGGTCGCAGATGCGCCGGCAGCACGATGTCGGGATGCGGCGGCAGCGACGGCGGCATCGAAGATCGCGCGCAGCAGAGGTGACGTCGGTCGGTCATCGCTGGTCACTGGTTTGCAGGTGCACAGCATGCGAGCAGTGGTTGAGCCATCGCGAAGCTTGTTCATAGAACCCGCCGCGATGCTGCGGGGATAAACTCCCAGGTGCCAAGACACGGCTCGGCTGCGAGCGTATCGCTGGACGGCATTCGGTTCATCGAGATGGTGCCGATCGAGCGTCAGCCGCCGACGTCGGCGCTGATGACGTCGCCGAACAGCTCCCACTTTTCGCCCTTGAACTTCATCAGCTGAAGCTGGCTAGATCGGCGCGAAAGTCGGTTGGCGCTGGTGTTGATCTTGATGCCGGGCAGCAGGACTTCGGTGCGGAAATCCTTCAGGCTCGCCGCCTGCTTCATGACGTTCTCGCGGGTGAGATTGTCGCCGCACTGCTTGAGCACCTGCACCAGCGTCTGCGCGCACGCCGTAGCCGACGACGACGGAGCCGCATCGAGCTTGTTGCCTTCCGGAAAATCCTTGCTCGAGGAACGGCATAGAATTCCTTCATGCCGGGGTCGTCGTCCCACTGCTGGATCGGAAGCGTCCTTCAGATAGGCGGCGGAGATGATGTCCTGCGCAGTTCTCGAAGCCGGCCGGCTTGATCACGCTGCCGACCGAGGCCGAGACGTTGTTGAGGAAGTGCAGCGGCTTCCAGCCGATCTCGGCCATCTTCTTGATCGCCTGCGCCGCGAATTTCGGCGTCGATGATGTTGACGAAGATGTCGGCGCCGGTCGACTTCAGCTTGACGATGTGAGTGTCGATGGTCGGCTCCGAGGTCTCGTAGCTTTCCTCGGCGACGATCATCGAGGCGGCCTTGGCGCCGAGACCGTCCTTCAGGCCCTTCAGATAGTCCTTGCCGTAGTCGTCGTTCTGATAGAGCACGGCGATCTTGGCGTCGGGCTTGTTCTTCAGGATGTACTTTGGCGTAGATCTGGGTCTCGCTCTGGTAGTTCGGCTGCCAGCCCATGGTCCACGGAAAGTCCTTCGGGATCGTTCCACTTGGTGGCGCCGGTGGCGACGAACAGCTGCGGCACCTTCTTCGCGTTCATGTATTTCTGGATCGCGGAATTCGGCGGCGTGCCGAGCGAATTGAAGATGAACAGCACCTCGTCGCTCTCGACCAGCTTGCGCGCCTGCTCGACCGTCTTCGGCGGGCTGTAGGCGTCGTCGTAGCGAGATGAAGTTGATCTTGCGGCCGTTGATGCCGCCTTCGGCGTTGATCTTCTTGAAGTAGGCCGCTTCGGTCTTGCCGATCACGCCGTAGGCGGAGGCGGGTCCGCTGTAGGGCATGATGTTGCCGATCTTGATTTCGGTGTCGGTGGCGCCGGTGTCGTATTTCTTCTGGGCGAGGCGCTTGGCCGCCGGTTAAGACGAGCAGCGCGAGGGCAGCCGAAACGGCCCCCAATCGCAGATGGATAGCAGGCATTTCAGATCTCCCTTGGGATCACGGTGGATGTGTCATGTTCTTTTATTGGGAGCGCTTTGCGGCTCCTGGCTGGCATTGAATACCTTTCGTTCCTGCCCAGCAACAAAAAGCCCCCGCGACGATGGTCGCAGGGGGCGTCATTGTAGTCGAACGCGTCAGGTGCGTTTGCCCGCGGTGCGGAATATTAACGGCCAGGTTCGCCCCGACGTGATGTCGCCGAACAGCTCCCATTTCTCGCCCTTGAAGCGCATCAGCTGCAGTTGCTCGATCGGTGCGAAGTCGGTCGGCGAGGTGTTGATGGTGATGCCGGGCAACAGCGTGTCGGGCGCGAAATTCTTCAGGCTGGCCGCCTGCTTCATCACGTTGGCGCGGGTGAGATCGTCGCCGCACATCTGGAGCACCTTCGCAAGGCGTCTGCGCGGCGCCATAGCCATACAGACCGTGGCGTGATCGAGCTTGCTGCCTTCCGGATAGTATTTCTGGAGGAAGGTCGAAAACCTCTTCATGCCGGGGTCATTGTCCCACTGCGGATCGGACGCCGTCCTTGGCGTAGGCGGCCGAGAGTATCCCTTGCGCGATTTTCGAAGCCGACCGGCTTCATGACGCCGCCGACCGAGGCCGAAACATTGGAGACGATCATGCAGCGGCTTCCAGCCGAGCTCGGCTATTCTTCATGATCGCCTGCGCCGCGAATTTCGGCGTGGTGATGCTGATGAACGATGTCGGCGCCGGCGGCCTTGAGCTTGTCGACGTGGGCGTCGATATTCGGCTCCGAGGTCTCGTAGCTTTCCTCGGCGACGATCATCGACGCCCTGTTCGCCGAAGCCTGTCCTGCAGGCCTTTCAGATAGTCCTTGCCGAAATCGTCGTTCTGGTAGAGCACGGCGACCCTGGCGCCGGGCTTCTCCTTCATCAGATATTTCGCGTAGATGTGCGCCTCGTTCTGGTAGCTCGGCTGCCAGCCCATGGTCCACGGAAAATTCCTCGGATCGTTCCACTTGGTCGCGCCGCTGGCGACCAGCAGCTGCGGCACTTTCGCGGCGTTGAAGTATTTCTGGGTCGCGCGTGTTGGACGACGTGCCGAGCGGGTTGAACACCAGCAGCACCTCGTCGCTCTCGACCAGCTTGCGCGCCTGCTCGACGGCCTTGGCCGGGCTGTAGGCATCGTCATAGGAGATGAATTTGATCTTGCGGCCGTTGATGCCGCCTTCGGCGTTGATCATTCGTGAAATAGGCTTCCTCGGTCTTGCCGATCACGCCGTAGGCGGAGGCTGGTCCGCTATAGGGCATGATGTTGCCGATCCTGATCTCGGTGTCGCTCGCGCCGGTGTCATACTGCTTTTGCGCCAGAGCGCTGCCGCCAGCCGCCGCGACCAGGACGAGGGCAGCCGCGAAGGCCCGTCAATTTCAGAACTGGACAGCAGTGCATCGAGTTCTCCTCGCTGACAATTCTGCTTGGCGCTCGCATTGAATACGCTGCGCATGTCCGTCAACAAAAGCCCCCGCGAATGTTCGCGGGGGCCTTCATTAGCGACGAGCCGGTGGAACCCTTTACTGCGGAGGGCACGTCGCCGCTGATGATGTCGCCGAACAGTTCCCACTTCTGGCCCTTGAAGCGCTGCATCTGCAATTGCGCAATCGGGGCAAAGTCGGTCGCGGCGGTGTTGATCTTGACGCCGGGCAAGCAGCGTGTCCGGCGTAAAGTCCTTCAGGCTCGCGGCCTGCTTCATGACGTTGGCGCGGGTGAGGTCGTCGCCGCACATCTCGAGCACCTTCGCCAGCGTCTGGGCGGCGCCGTAGCCGTAGACGTAGCCGAGCCGTCGAGTCTTGTTGGCGCCCGGAACGTACTTGTCGATGAATTCGACCCATTTCTTCATGCCGGGGTCGTTGTTCCACTGCGGATCGGCCGCGTCCTTGGCGTAGGCCGCCGAGAGCACGCCCTGCGCATTCTCGAAGCCGGCCGGCTGATCACGCTGCCGACGGAGGCCGAGACGTTGGTGATGATCTGCAGCGGCTTCCAGCCGAGCTTCAGCCGTCTTCTTGATGGTCTGCGCGCGCGAATTTCGGCGTCGTGATGCTGATCAACAGCACGTCTGGCGCCGGTGGCCTTGATCTTGACGATGTGGTAGTCGATCGGTCGGCTCCGACACCTCGTAGCTTTCCTCGGTGATGATCATGCGAAGCGGCCTTGGCGCCGAGGCCGTCCTTCGGTGCCCTTGAGATAGTCCTTGCCGAAATCGTCGTTCTGGTAGAGGATCGCGATCTTCGGCGTCCGGCTTTTCCTTCAGCAGCCATATTTGCGTAGATCTGCGCTTCGCTCTGGTAGCTGGGCTGCCAGCCCATGGTCCACGGGAAGTTCTTGGGATCGTTCCACTTGGTGGCGCCGGTGGCGACGAACAGCTGCGGCACCTTCTTGGAGTTGAGGTACTTCTGGATCGCGGTGTTCGACGGCGTGCCGAGCGGATTGAACACGAGCCAGCACCTCGTCGCTCTCGACCAGCTTGCGCACCTGCTCGACCGCCTTCGGCGGGCGGTAGGCGTCGTCATAGGTGACGAAATTGATCTTGCGGCCGTTGATGCCGCCCTCGTCGTTGATCATCTTGAAGTAGGCTTCTTCGGTCTTGCCGATCACGCCGTAGGCGGAAGCAGGACCGCTGTAGGGCATGATGTTGCCGATCTTGATCTCGGTATCGGTGGCGCCGGTGTCGTATTTCTTCTGGGCGAGGGCGCTGGCTGGAAGTCGCAGCGAATGGCGATGACCGCCGTCGGAAATCGCGGCGATCCGAATTGTAGCGAAGCATAGTTTCTCCTAAAGTTTGATCTCGGGCTGTTAGTTCTTCTTGAGTTTACCAATCGAGTTGCTGGGCAACCATCGCGACCTGCCGCGGCGCCATGCGGCACCAGGAAGATCACGAGGAACAGGAGCACGCCGAACACCGCGCCGGAGAGGCCCTTGGAAATGCCTCTCGGCGATGTTCGGCACGAAGATGATGAAGGCGGAGCCGACGATCGAGCCCGGCAGCCAGCCGACGCCGCCGACCACCATGCCGAGGAACAGCGAGATCGCGAGCGTGATGGTGTAGCTGTCGGGCGCCACGAACTGCACGGCGATGGCGCCGAGGCCGCCGGCGACGCCGGTGACTGCCGGCGCTGACGCCGAACGCCAGCGTCTTGTACAGCGCGACGTCGACGCCCATGGCCGAGGCCGCGATCTCGTTGTCGCGGATCGCCATGAAGGCGCGGCCCGAGCGCGAGCGCAACAGGTTGACCGAGCCGACATAGATCGCGATCGTGATCGCCAGCGTGAAGTAGTACAGCCACATGTCCTGCGACATCGGCAGGCCGAACGGCGCATCCGGCTTGGTCACGACCAGGCCCTGCACGCCGCCGGTCCAGTGCTCGAAGAAGCCGAGTTTCAACAGCTGCGGCATTGCGGTCGCGAGCGCAAAGGTCGCGAGCGCAAGATAGACGCCGGACAGCCGCAGCGCCGGCTGGCCGAACAGGAAGCCGAAGCCGAAGCAGATGATGCCTGCGATCGGCAACGTCAGCGCGTAGTTCATGTTGGCATGTTCCATCAGGATCGCCGACGGTGTAGGCGCCGACCGCGTAGAACGCGCTCTGGCCGAGCGAGAACTGGCCGCTGCCGCCGGTCAGGATGTTCAGCGCCAGCACCGCCAGCGCCGTAGATCAGCAGCATCGTCATCTGGAAGATGATGAAGTTCTTCACGAACAGCGGCGCGATGATCAGCAGCCGCCAGCATCACCAGCGAGGTGCCGTAGCCGAGCGTCATGGCGCGCTTTGGAACGGCCTCGACGGCGGGGGCTTCGGTGACGACGTCTTCGACAGCGCTCATGATCAAACTCGCTTCACGATGGGCCGGCCAAACAGCCCAGCCGGTTTGACGACCAATACGGTGATGATCAGCGCAAGCGCGATCGGAAGTTTCAGCTCGTTGCCGACGCCGGGAATGTAGGTGCCGGCGAGGTTCTCGAACACGCCGACCAGGAAGCCGCCGACCACGGCGCCGAGCGGCGAGGTCAGGCCGCCGAGCACGGCGGAGGCAAAGCCGTAGATCAGCACGCCGCCCATCATGTTCGGCTCCAGAAACACCACCGGCGCGATCAGCATGCCGGCGATCGAGCCGATCGCGGCCGCCATGCCCCAGCCGAGCGCGATCATCCAGGAGGTGTTGATGCCGACCAGCCGCGCCGATTCAGGCAGCGAGGCGGCCGCCCGCATCGCAAGGCCGATCCGGGTGAACTGGAAGAAGAAATAGAGCCCGGCGAGCAGCAGCACGGTGACGCCGATCATGCCGGCCTGGTGGGTCGAGATCAGCTGGCTGCCGAGGAACGGCGAGGATCCGAACGGCGTCGGATACTGCTTGATGGTGAAGTCCCAGATCAGGCCGGCGACCGAGTTGATGATCGCAAACAGCGCGATGAAGCCGGCGACGTTGGTCAGCATCGGCGCCTTCGCGAGCGGCTTGAACAGCAGCCGCTCGATCGACGATGCCGCCGGCAAAGGAGAGCGACAGCGTCGAGCAGGAACGCCCACCAATAGGGCACGCCCCATTGCATCAGCTGCCAGGAGATGAAGGTCGAGAACATCGCCATCTCGCCCTGGGCGAAATTGAGATGGTCGATCGCCTGGTAGATCATGACGACCGCGAGCGCCATGCAGGCATAGATCGCGCCGGTGGCGATGCCGGCCAGGACCTGGTTGGTAAAAAGCTCCATTGGCCGCGCTCCTCAGTAGCCGAGATAGGATTTGCGGACGTCTTCGTTGTTCGCGACGTCGCTGGCGTTGCCCGACATCACGATCCGTCCGGTTTCGATCACATAGGCCTGGTCGGCGAGCTCCAGCGCGAGCTGCGCGTTCTGCTCCACCACCAGGATGGTGACCTTGTCCTCGCGGTTGATCTTGCCGAGGATCTTGAACAGGTCGCGCACGACCAGCGGCGCGAGGCCGAACGACGGCTCGTCCAGCAGCATCAGCCGCGGGCGCAGCATCAGCGCGCGGGCGACCGCGAGCATCTGCTGCTCGCCGCCCGACAGCGTGCCGGCCTGCTGGGTGTAGCGCTGCTTCAGCACCGGAAAGTGGTCGTACATGCGCTCGATATCGGAGACGATGTTCTTCCTGTCGCTGCGGGTGATGGCGCCGAGCTGCAGGTTCTCCTCCACCGTCATGGTGGTGAAGGTGCCGCGGCCCTGCGGCACATGCGCGATGCCGAGACGGACGACGTTTTCGGTGGAGCGGCCGGAGAGCGGCTTGCCCTCGAACTCGATCGCGCCGGTCGAGCGCACCATGTTGCAGATCGCGCGCAGCGTGGTGGTCTTGCCGGCGCCGTTGGCGCCGAGCAGCGTGGTCAGCGAGCCTTCGTTGAGCGCGAAGGTAGAGGCCGTGAAGCGCCTGGACCTGGCCGTAATAGGCGCGCAGATCCTTGACGTTGAGCATCGCGGTCATTGGTCCTTGCTCCCCAGATAGGCCTTGATGACATCCGGGTCGGCCTGAACCTGGGCCGGCGTTCCCTCGGCGAGCTTGCGGCCGAAGTTGAGCGCGACGACGTGGTCGGCGATCGACATCACGAGACCCATGTGATGCTCGACCAGCAGCACGGTCATGTGGCGATCGTCGCGGATGCGGCGGATCAGGTCGCCGAGCACATAGACTTCTTCGTGGTTGAGGCCGCCGGCGGGCTCGTCGAGCAGCAGGATCTTCGGATCGGCCGCCAGCGCGCGCGCCAGCTCGACGCGCTTCTGGGTGCCGAACGGCAGGCCGGACACCACGGTGTGGGCGACGTCCTCGAGATCGAGATAGCCGAGGATCTCATGCACCTTCTTGTTGACGTCGGCCTCGCTGCGGCGGACCCAGGCGAGCTTCAGCGAGTCGCGAGATGATGTCGCTCGAGGTGCGGGCATGGGTGCCGACGCGAACGTTGTCCATGCACCGACAGATTGGGAAACAGCGCGACGTTCTGGAAGGTGCGGCCGATGCCGATCTCGGCGATCCGGTGCGGCGGGCGCGTCAGGATGCTCGCGCCTTCCATCAGGATGTCGCCGGAAGACGGCTGATAGAGCCGGGAGAGGCAGTTGAACAGCGTGGTCTTGCCGGCGCCGTTCGGTCCGATCAGGCCGAGGATCTGCGCCCTTGATGCATGTCAAAGGACACGCCATTCAGCGCAATGATGCCGCCGAACACGACGCTGACGTCGCGAACCGCGAGCAGGGGAGCATTGTCCCTGCGCGAGCTGTGCCTGCGTCATCTCGTCTCGCCCGCGCTGATCATGAGCGGGCTAATGACCGCCGCGAACACTTCGCGCGGTCGATGCGATGAAGGCTATCTGATCCCCTCGGCCAACACGTGCAACTTTCCCTCCTGCTTTCAACTTTTGCTTTCTTCTTTTTTGATTGCGGGCGCTGACGCCGCCCAGCGCCGCTTCGATGTTCCTTACCATCGCGACAAGGCGAGGTCCAATATCGTTGCATCAAGCGATCTTCCGTGAAGCGGAATGCCGGCGCGCCGCAATTGAAGGCATAGGGACCGGTTCCGTCGTTCAGCTTCAGCGCGACACCGACCGCGTGCACATCGTCCTGCCATTCGCCGGCGGAAATCGCAAAGCCGTGCGCGCGCCACCGTTTCGCCGGCGCGTTCGATGCCGTCGCGCATCTTCGGCCAGCGGCTGCCATAGTGGTCGCGCAGTTCGCGCAACAAGGCGGCACGCTCGTCGTCCGGCAGCGCCCAGATATAGCGCGCGACCCATCGCGGTGGTGGCCATCGGTATCCGCGAACCGACGTCGAGCTGAACGCCGAGCGTCAGCCCGTTACGGCTCTGGCCGAAATAGATCATGCTGAGACGGTCGCGCCCGCCGACCGCGACCGCGCCGCCGGTCTCGCGCATCACCTCCTCGCGGTAAGGCTTCGGACAGATGCCGGACGCCGAGATTGGCAAGCGCGGCATACCCCAGCGCCATGGCTGAAGGCGCAAGCTGATACTTCTCGAACCGCGGAACGGGTGTAAGATAGCCCAGCTTGGTCAACGGTGTAGGTCAGCCGGGAAATGGTTGGCTTCGGCAATTTGGTGCGGGCCGCAATCTCCTGATTGCCAAGCAGCCCGTCGTTGGGATGGAATGCGCGCAAGACATCGAGGCCGCGGGAAAGCGCGACGACGAAGCTGCGATCGGTCGCCACTTTCTTTGCTGGACGTTTCATTCCCTGCTGCTGTTTCGTCGATGCTCGTTGACAAGGGACGTGCTTCAAAATAACCCTCCGTGTCAAGATGTGGAATTAAATTTCGCACTGCGAAATTAGCAAGTCGTAGCTACTAACGCAAGCAAGCAACCAAGAACAAGTTCGAGGGAGAGTCCCGTGAACGAAGTCGTAAAGCTCGAACGTCATGACGTCATCGCCATCGTCACGGTTAACAGCCCTCCGGTGAACGCGCTGAGCGCCGCCGTGCGCGGCGGTATTTTCGAGTGCATCAAGAGCGCGATCGCCGATCCGGAAGTCAAGGCGATCGTGCTGACCTGCGGCGGCCGCACCTTCATCGCCGGCGCCGACATCACCGAATTCGGCAAGCCGCCGAAGCCGCCCGGCCTCGCACGAAGTGCTGGCGCTGATGGAGAATTCGCCGAAGCCGATCGTTGCCGCCATTCATGGCACCGCGCTCGGCGGCGGCCTCGAGGTCGCGCTGGCATGCCACTTCCGCGTCGCGACCAAGGAGGCAAGGCTCGGCCTGCCCGAGGTGAAGCTCGGCCTGCTGCCGGGCGCCGGCGGCACCCAGCGCCTGCCGCGCGCGGTGGGTCCCGAACTTGCGGTCAAGATGATCGTCGGCGGCGATCCGATCGGCGCGGCGGAAGCGTTGAAGAACGGCCTGATCGAGGAGATCGTCGAAGGTCCGGCTGCCGGCGGCGAAGCGTTCGCCCGCAAGGTGCTGGCGGAGAAGCGCCCGCTGCGCAAGCTGCGCGACGACGACAGCAAGCTCGCCGCCGCCAAGGCCGATCGCTCGATCTTCACCAACGCGGTCGCCGCGATGACCAAGAAGGCCCGCGGGCTGGAAGCGCCGTTCGCCGCGGCCGACGCGGTCGGCGCACGCGATCGATCTGCCCTTCGACGAGGGTCTGAAGAAGGAGCGCGAGGGCTTCCTGAAGCTGGTCGCCGAGCGACCAGTCCAAGGCGCAGCGCTATGCCTTCTTCGCCGAGCGCGAGGCCGCCAAGATCGCCGGCGTGCCCGAAGGGACAAAGCCGCGCACCGTCGAGCGCGTCGCCATCATCGGCGCCGGCACCATGGGCGGCGGCATCGCGATGTCGTTTGCCAATGCCGGCATTCCCGTCACGCTGATCGAGACCGGCGAGGAGCAGCTCAAGCGCGGCATGGGCGTGATGCAGAAGAACTATGAGGCGACCGCGCGCGCGCGGCGGCATCCCGGCGGATGCGCCCGCCAAGCGCATGGGCCTGATCAACGGCGTGGTCGGCCTCGAGAACGTCAAGGACGCTGACCTGGTGATCGAAGCCGTGTTCGAGACCATGGCGGTCAAGAAGGAAGTGTTCGGCGCGCTCGACAAGTTTGCAAAGCCCGGCGCGGTGCTCGCCTCCAACACCTCCTATCTCAACATCGACGAGATCGCGAAGGAGACCAAGCGTCCGCAGGACGTGCTCGGCATGCACTTCTTCTCGCCGGCCAACGTGATGAAGCTGTGCGAGATCGTGCGCGCCGCCAAGACCGCGCCGGATGCGCTGACCACGGCGGTCTCGATCGCGCGCAAGATCGCAAAGGTGCCGGCGGTGGTCGGTGTCTGCGACGGCTTTGTCGGCAACCGCATGCTGGCCCAGCGCGGCAAGCAGTCGGAAAAGCTGCTTGTTCGAAGGCGCGCTGCCGCAGCAGGTCGACGCTGTCGTGACCAAAGTTCGGCATGCCGATGGGACCGTTCGCGATGGGCGATCTCGCCGGCCTCGATATCGGCTGGCGCTCGCGCAAGGACCGCGGCATCAAGTCGAGATCGCCGACGCGCTGTGCGAAGCCGGCCGCTTCGGCCAGAAGACCGGCAAGGGCTATTACAAGTACGAAGGCGGCTCGCGCGCGGCGCTGCCCGATCCCGAAGTCGAGAAGCTGATCGACGAGACCCTGCAGCGGCTCGGCCGCAAGCAGCCGCGTGGTCAGCGACGAGGAAATCCTCGAGCGCATGATGTATCCGATGATCAACGAGGGTGCGCGCATCCTCGAGGAAGGCATCGCGGCGCGTCCGAGCGACATCGACGTGATCTGGCTCTACGGCTATGGCTGGCCGATCTATCGCGGCGGCCCGATGTTCTATGCCGACCAGGTCGGCCTGAAGCACATCGCCGACCGTCTGTCCTATTACGCCAAGGAGACCAACGATCCTCGCTGGAGCCGGCGCCGCTGCTCAAGCGCCTCGCCGCCGAGGGCAAGACGTTTGCCTCGCTGGCGCAGGCGTCGAAGGCGGCTTGATGCTGACGAGCTGCACAGTGCGTCTCCATTCCCCTCCCCCTTGCAGGGGAGGGGCAGGGTGGGGTAGCCCCGGGCGAGTTCGCCCGGAGACCTCTTCCCGACTCTCCCGCAAGGGGAGGGCGGTCGCAGCCTTGCCCTCACGCAGTTGACGATGTCGATGACCCATCCCGGCGAACAGTTTTATCCGCAAGGCGTCCGCTGGGACGATCCGATCGCGCGCGGCACGCTGCCGGATCTGCTGTCGACGGCGGCGGCCGAATTCGGCGCGCGGCCGGCGATCGAATTCCGCGACCGGCCGATCAGCTACAGCGGAGCTGGAAGACGTGGTCGAGACGGCGGCATCCGCCTTCCTGCGCGCCGGCTACGGCAAGGACAGCTTCGGTCGCGCTGTTCCTCGGCAATACGCCGGATCATCCCGTCAATTTCTTCGGCGCGCTGAAGGCCGGCGCGCGCATCGTGCATCTGTCGCCGCTCGACGGCGAGATCGCGCTGTCGCACAAGCTGTCCGATTCCGGCGCGCGCGTGCTCGTCACCAGCAACCTCGCCGCGCTGTTGCCGACCGCGCTGAAGTTTCTCGACAAGGGCCTGCTCGACCGCCTGATCGTCTGCGAGGACGATCGACTGGGGCAAGGTCGGCACGCCGCAGACGGCGATCCCGGACAATCCCGCGATCATCACCTACAGGCAGTTCATCGACGGCGCCGCGAAGCCGGCGCAATGGCCCGAGATCGGCGCCGATGACGTCGCGCTGCTGCAATATACCGGCGGCACCACCGGCCTGCCCGAAGGGCGCGATGCTCAGCCACGGCAATCTGACCTCGGCGGTGTCGATCTACGACGTCTGGGGCAAGCCGCGCGCGCCGAGCGCAACGCGATCGAGCGCGTGATCTGCGTGCTGCCGCTGTTTCATATCTACGCGCTGACGGTCGTGCTGCTGTCCGTCGATCCGCCGCGGCAATCTGATCTCGCTGCACCAGCGCTTCGACGTCGAGGCCGTGATGCGCGACATCGAGGTCAAGCGCGCCACCGCATTTCCCGGCGTGCCCGACGATGTGGATCGCGATCGCCGCGCTTGCCCGATCTCGACAAGCGCGATCTGTCGTCGCTGGTCAGCGTGCGGCTCCGGCGGCGCGCCGCTGCCGGTCGAGGTCGCAAAGATCTTCGAGCGCCGGGTCGGCATGAAGCTGAAGAGCGGCTGGGGCATGACCGAGACCTGCTCGCCCGGCACCGCGCATCCCGAAGGAAGGGCCCGGACAAGCCCGGCTCGATCGGGCTGATGCTGCCCGGCATCGAGATGGACGTCGTGTCGCTCGACGATCCCGACCAAGGTGATGCCGGCGGGCGAAGTCGGCGAAATCCGCATCCGCGGGCCGAACGTCACAAAGGGCTACTGGAACCGGCCGAAGGAAACCGCGGAAGCCTTTGTCGGCGACCGCTTCCTCACCGGCGACATCGGCTACATGGATGCCGACGGCTATTTCTATCTGGTCGACCGCAAGAAGGACATGATCATCTCCGGCGGCTTCAACGTCTATCCGCAGATGATCGAGCAGGCGATCTATACCCATCCTGCCGTGCAGGAAGTGATCGTGATCGGCATTCCCGACGATTATCGCGGCGAGGCGGCAAAGGCCTTCATCAAGCTGCGCGACGATGCCAAACCGTTCACGCTGGAGGAATTGCGCGCCTTCCTCGACCGGCAAGCTCGGCAAGCACGAACTGCCCGCCGCGGTCGATTTCGTCGACCGAACTGCCGCGCACCCCGGTCGGCAAGCTGTCGCGCCACGAATTGCGCCGGCAGACCGCGCCGCGCCGAACAGCAACAACTGATCAGGAGGTCGCTCGTGACCGCGCGCCGTGCCAGGCGACAAGCCGGTACGACGTGAACCAGCTGAATTCAATTCGCTCACAGGAGGATCCGATGGATCTCGCTTTCAGCAAGGAAGAAATGGCGTTTCGTGAGGAAGTGCGGGCGTTCTTCAGGGATAACGTGCCGCCGGAGACGCGGCAGCAAGCTGGTGGAGGGCCGTCATCTCTCCAAGGACGAGATGGTCACCTGGTGGCGCATCCTGAACAAGAAGGGCTGGGGCGTCTCGCACTGGCCGAAGGAATATGGCGGCACCGGCTGGACCTCGGTGCAGCACTACATCTTCAACGAAGAGCTGCAGATGCATCCGGCGCCGGCGCCGCTCGCCTTCGGCGTCAGCATGGTCGGCCCGGTCATCTACACCTTCGGCAACGAGACAGCAGAAGAAGCAGTATCTGCCGCGCATCGCCAATGTCGACGACTGGTGGTGCCAGGGCTTCTCCGAGCCCGGCTCCGGCTCCGACCTCGCCTCGCTCAAGACCAAGGCCGAGCGCAAGGGCGACAAGTACATCATCAACGGCCAGAAGACCTGGACCACGCTGGCGCAGCACGCCGACATGGATCTTCTGCCTGTGCCGCACCGATCCCGGCGCGAAGAAGCAGATGGGCATCTCCTTCATCGTGTTCGACATGAAGTCGAAGGGCGTCACCGTGCGCCCGATCCAGACCATCGACGGCGGCCGCGAGGTCAACGAAGTGTTCTTCGACGACGTCGAGGTGCCGGTCGAGAACCTGATCGGCGAGGAGAACAAGGGCTGGGATTACGCCAAATTCCTGCTCGGCAACGAGCGCACCGGCATCGCCCGCGTCGGCGTTTCCAAGGAGCGGCTGCGCCGCATCAAGGATCTGGCCTCCAAGGTCGAATCCGGCGGCAAGCCGATCATCGAGGACCAGCGCTTCCGCGAAAAGCTCGCGGCCTGCGAGATCGAGCTGAAGGCGCTCGAACTGACCGCAGCTTCGCGTCGTCGCCGACGAAGGCAAGCACGGCAAGGGCAAGCCCAACCCGGCGTCCTCGGTGCTGAAGATCAAGGGCTCGGAAATCCAGCAGACCACCACCGAGCTTCTGATGGAAGTGATCGGCCCGTTCGCCGCGCCCTACGACGAGCATGGCGACGACGGCTCCAACGAGACCATGGACTGGACCGCCCAGATCGCGCCGAGCTATTTCAACAACCGCAAGGTCTCGATCTACGGCGGCTCCAACGAGATCCAGCGCAACATCATCACCAAGGCGGTGCTGGGGCTGTAGCTCGTCGCGCAACTACACCCAGCCGTTCGCCGCGAAGGCGGGGGACCCAGTATGCCGCGGCGGTCGTGGTTAACGATGACGCCGGCGATTACTGATCCCCGCCTTCGCGGGGATGACGATGAGGACGTGGGATGGCAGGGACAAGCAGCGTTGCCTGCGACGTTGATTTGGCTAGCGGAGAAAGTAAAGAACATGGATTTTGATTTGTCCGAGGAGCAGCGGCTTCTCAAGGAAAGCGTCGACGGGCTGTTGAACGATTCCTACGATTTCGAGCGCGCGCAAGAAGTACATGAAGGAGAAGGGCGGCTGGAGCAAGAGCCGTCTGGGGCAAGCTCGCCGAGCAGGGCCTGCTCGGCTTCCCTTCGCGGAAGACGACGGCGGCTTCGGCGCCGGCGCGGTCGAGACCATGATCGTGATGGAGGCGCTCGGCAAGGCGCTGGTGCTGGAGCCGTATCTGGCAACGGTGGTGATCGGCGGCGGCTTCCTGCGCCATGGCGGCTCGGCCGAGCAGAAGGCCGCGCATATTCCTGGCATCATCGACGGCAGCAAGACCTTTGCCTTCGCGCAGCTCGAGAAGAACTCGCGCTACGATCTCTCCGACGTCTCGACCACCGCCAAGAAGAAGGGCGCGGGCTGGGTCATCGACGGTGAAAATTCGTCGTGGTCAACGGCGAGAACGCCGACACGCTGATCGTGACCGCGCGCACCAAGGGCGGCCAGCGCGACGCCAGCCGGCATCGGCGTGTTCCTGGTGCCGGCGAACGCCAAGGGCGTCACCCGGAAGGGCTATCCGACCCAGGACGGCCTGCATGCCGCCGACATCACGCTGACCGGCGTCGAGGTCGGCGCGGATGCTGCGATCGGCGATCCCGAGAACGGCATTGCCGCTGATCGAGCGCGTGGTCGACGAAGCCCGCACCGCGATGTGCGCGGAAGCGGTCGGCGTGATGGATGAATCGCTGAAGACCACGGTCGAATACCTGAAGACGCGAAAACAGTTCGGCGTGCCGATCGGCAGCTTCCAGACCCTGCAGCACCGCGCCGCCGACATGTTCGTGGCGCTCGAGCAGGCCCGCAGCGATGTCGATGTTCGCGACCATGGCGGCCGATTTCGACAACGCCAAAGAGCGCGCCACCGCGGTTGCCGCCGCCAAGGTGCAGATCGGCAAGTCCGGCAAATTCGTCGGCCAGCAGTCGATCCAGCTCCATGGCGGCATCGGCATGACCATGGAAGCCAAGATCGGCCACTACTTCAAGCGGCTGACCATGATCGAGAACACGCTTTGGCGACACCGACTACCACCTGCGCCGCGTCACGAGATGCGGCGGGCTGGTTTAAGGCCGCCACTCGTCATTCCCGCGCGAAAGCGCGGAATCCAGTACGCCGCGGCATCTCGATCTTGCATCGCTCGCCTCAGAAGTACTGGATTGCCTGGTCGCCGGGCGATGCCCGATGACGACGAGCGGAATACAGGAAGCAAGCAACAATGAAAAACACCCCGTTCGATCTCACCGGCAAAGTCGCCGTCATCACCGGCTCGAGCCGCGGCATCGGCCGCTCTCGGCCGAGCTGCTGGCAAAGCTCGGCGCCAAGGTGGTGATCTCCTCGCCGCAAGGCCGACGCCTGCCAGGAAGTCGCCGACGGCATCAGCAAGGCCGGCGGCGACGCCCACGTCATTCCCTGCAACATCTCGCGCCGCGAGGAAGTCGAGGCGCTGATCTCGGGCGCGACACAAGCACTACGGCAAGATCGACATCCTCGTCTGCAACGCCGCGGTCAATCCCCTATTACGGCCCGCTGCTCGACATCAAGGACGAGGCCTTCGACAAGATCATGGGCAGTAACGTCAAGAGCAACATCTGGCTCTGCGCGCTCGGCGATCCCGCAGATGGCCGAGCGCGGCAACGGCTCGGTGGTCATCATCTCCTCGATCGGCGGACTTGCGCTGGCTCGACCGTGATCGGCGCCTACGGCATCTCCAAGGCGGCGGATTTCGCGCTGTGCCGCAGCCTCGCCGGCGAATGGGGCCCGAAGGGCGTCCGCGTCAATTGCGTGGCGCCGGGCCTGGTCAAGACCGATTTCGCCCGCGCGCTGTGGGAAGACCGAGGAACGCCTGAAGCGCCGCTGCCGCCACCACGCCGCTGCGGCCGCATCGGCGAACCCGACGAGATCGCCGGCGCGGTGGCCTATCTCGCCTCCGACGCCTCGACCTTCATGACCGGCCAGACCATCGTGGTCGACGGCGGCGTGACGACGGCGTCGGTGTGAGGCTCCGCTTCCCGCCTGCGCGTCGCGGCGGTGCGCAGGGTCCGGGCGAAGCGGGCGGTGTGGCCTCGATATCCCGCGCTGTCTGCGTTGCGACGCTCACCCTACCCCGACACATCGCTCGCCGAGTGCTCGCACCTCCTCCGCTCGCAGGGGAGAGGAGTGACAGGCGAGCCGTCGTCGCTATATTGACGCTCCGCCGCCCAATCCGCTCACCTTGCCGCAACGCCAAGCAACGCCAGGGAAGCAACGCCATGTCCTTTGTGCTGGCCATCGATCAGGGCACCACATCCTCGCGCGCCATCGTGTTTCGCAGCCGACATCTCCGATCGCCGCGACCGCGCAGCAGGAATTCCCGCAGCATTTTCCGGCCTCCGGGCTGGGTCGAGCATGAGCCGGAGGACATCTGGACCTCGACGGTCATGGCCTGCCGCGACGCGCTGGAGAAGGCGCGGCGCTCGAGGCCAAGGACATCGCCGCGATCGGCATCACCAACCAGCGCGAGACCACGGTGGTGTGGGACCGCGCCACCGGCACAGGCCGATGCACCGCGCCATCGTCTGGCAGGACCGCCGCACCGCCGACGTCTGCGCCAGACTGAAGAGCGAAGGCCACGAGCCCGCGATCACGGCCAAGACCGGCCTGATCATCGATCCCTATTTCTCGGGCACCAAGGTCGCATGGATCCTCGATCACGGTGCCCGGTGCCCGCGAACGCGCCGAGCGCGGCGAACTGATGTTCGGCACCGTCGATTGCTATCTGCTGTGGCGGCTGACCGGCGGCACGGTGCACTGCCACCGACGCCACCAACGCCTCGCGCACGCTGCTGTTCAACATCCACACCGGCGAATGGGACGATGAACTGCTGAAAATCCTGCGCGTGCCGCGCTCGATGCTCCCTGAGGTGAAGGACTCCTCCGCCAAGTTCGGCGACAGCGATGGCCGAGCCTGTTCGGCGGTGCCGATCGCGATATCGGGCATCGCCGGCGACCAGCAGGCCGCCACCATCGGCCAGGCCTTGCTTCGAGCCCGGCATGATCAAGTCGACCTACGGCACCGGCTGCTTTGCTTCTGCTCAACACCGGCACCACGCCGGTTGCCTCGAAGAACAAGCTGCTCACCACCATCGCCTATCAGCTGGACGGGCAAACGCACCTCACGCGCTGGAAGGCTCGATCTTCGTCGCCGGAAGCCGCGGTGCAGTGGCTGCGCGACGGGCTTGGCATCATCAAGCAGGCCGCCGAGACCGGCCCGCTCGCCGACAAATCCGATCTCCACGCAGAGCGTCTATCTGGTGCCGGCCTTCGTTGGCCTCGGCGCGCCCTACTGGAATCCGCGCGTCCGCGGCGCGCTGTTCGGCCTGACCCGCAACACCGGCCCTGCCGAGCTCGCGCATGCCGCGCTGGAGAGCGTCTGCTACCAGACCTACGATCTCCGCGCGGCGATGCGCGCCGACTGGCCGGGAGGCAAGGCCGCCAACGTGCCTGCGCGTCGACGGCGGCATGACCGCCTCCGACTGGACCATGCAGCGCCTTTGCCGATTTGCTCGACGCGCCGGTCGACCGCCCGATGATCCAGGAATACCACGGCGCTCGGCGCGGCCTATCTCGCCGGGCTTGCAGTCGGGCGTCTATCCCGAGCCCGCAAAGTTCGCCGACAACTGGCGCCTCGAGCACCGCTTCAAGCCGGCGATGAGTAGCACACGGGAGCGGAAAGCTCGCAGCGCGGCGGGCGGTGAGCGGCGTGCCGGCGAGTGACGAGGGGAAGGCAACGGCATGATCCTGTCCGACGGTTATTCCGATGCTCCCGCCGCAAGATCGCCGCCGCATCGCCACGGCATCTGGAGATGACCGCGCGACGGCGCGCGGTCCCGATCCGGCAGGTGAGTGGTCACGACGGGTTGAAACGCCCGATCTGCTCGGTTTCTGGCGGATCTCTGGTCGCCGCGCACGGCAACAGGTTGTGGTTCTCCCGACTACGCATGCCTGATGCGGAACTGACGGAAAGTGGTTTTGATTTCGCCATCGATCGAGGTCTACGCATTTCGGCTTAGATGCGCCGAAGGCGATCAGGGTTTGCTTGAACTCGACTTTCGTCAACCGGGGCAATGCGAAATCGGCATGTTCGGCGTGACCGAAAACGGTGTCGAACCGTAAGCCGCCGCTGGCTGATGAACCGCACGCTGGAACAAGCGTGTCGCCGACCGTCACGCGCCAAATCTTGTGGCTCCGCACCTGCAGTTTCGATCATCCGTCCGCGTCAGCTTCTTCTATCAGCGCGTCAGCTTTCGGCCGTTCCGCCGGCAGGTCGAGATCGCCGACGATCCGCGCCTCGACGGCACCAGGCCGCGCGATGCGGCAGCTGGCTGGTGCTGCGGTGATCGAGGTCGTACGGCACCTGGCGCCAGGCCAGCGTGCCTGCGCTGATGCGCGGCATCCACGTCTTGCTTTCTTGCGGAGGCGACGACGTGGATGGCCCGGTCATCGGGCGCGAAGATTACGCTTCGCGCTTTGCCTCGGCCATGACGAGGTGAGGCCAAACCCATGATCCTGATCGGCCAGTACGACTCCCTCGTCGCCCGGCGCGTCGCGATTGCGCTGCGGCTTTACGGCCTCGCCTTCGAGCACCGGCCGTGGTCGACCTTCGGCGATGCCGACAAGATCGCGCCGTTCAATCCGCTGCGGGCGGGTGCCGACGCTGGGGTGCTAGGACAGGCGAGGCGCTGATCGAGAGCGCGCGATCCTGGATTGAGCCCGACGAAGTCGCGTCGGGCCCGGGACGAAGGCGAGGATCCCGGACAGCGTGGCCGGAGCGCACGCCGTGCCGTGGCAAATCTGCGCGCTGGCAGCACTTGCGATGGGTCTCGGCGACAAGGCGCGTCAGCCTGGGCGTACGAGCGCGTGCTGCGCCAGGTAGAAAGCTCGCGCTCTGGGTCGAGCGCCGTGAGGCGCAGATTTCGGCAAAAGGTATATGCTGAGAAGGAGCGCGCCGGTGTGACGACGCCCTACTGGTTCGGCACCGGCATCGGTCATGCCGATATCGCGGTCGCCTGCGCGCTGCGCTTTGTCGGCGAGGCGCATCCGGCGCGGTTCGACGCGCGCCATCCGGCGCTCAAGGCGCATGCTGCACGTTGTGAAGCGTTGCCGGAGTTTCGGGAATGTTCAGGCCCCGGCGCCGCCGAAGGGGTGACTATCCCTCCCTTGTGGGAGAAACCTACTTTGCAGCCCTACTAAACCATTTGAATTCACGAAGGAATTTGCCATGGTTTTCCATGTATCCCTGTAATCCTGAAACGAGGCCGCGTAGACGCCCGGACGCGCCGCTATACGTCCCTACCACGCGAAACGAACTGCCCCTAGCCCCCCGGCTTTGCGGCTTCCCACGGCCTCGCCGCCGCTGGCGCGCTCCACGCTGGCGTGGTCGTCGTTCACGCCGTTCGCCACCGTCGTCGCGGGTGCTGTCCGCTGTTGTGGTCGTCGGTCGCGAGGCAGCACGTCTGCTTTGTGGAAGACTGAAAGCGAGCAGCCTGAATTCCGAGCAGACACGATCAACGGCGAAATGTCCTCATTATTTTTTGTTTGTTAAGAATGGCCGCCCTGCGCGATCTTGGATCATCGGCTTCGCCCTTTTCTTGGGAGCGCCAATGCCCTCGGTCGTAGCGTTGTTGGCGGCAGTGCGCCGTTCCAGACGGCGACGCGAATGCCTTCTAAAGCTAAAAGTGGCTACGCCGGCTGCGAGCTATCCTTCTGGGCCTGTATTTTCTGGACTATCACGAACGAAAGCGTGAGGAGCGGCTTCCTCCTCGCGTCAGGATGCCGGACCGAGCGGCCCGGAATTGCAAGAGCGCCTGAGCGAGCGCGGTCTGGCGCTGCCGATCATATTCTTCAGTCGTTATCTCGATACTCCAACCACAGTGCGGACCATCAAGGCGGGTGCGTTGGATTTTCTGATGAAGCTCATACCATCCGACCAGCTTCTTCAAGCAGTCGGACAGGGCATTGCCCATTTTGGAAGCGATACACGCACAAAACTGGACGCCGTTCGCTCTCGTCTCGCAACAACACTGACGCCGCGCGAACGGGAAGTCTTTGAGCTTGTCGTTCGCGGCTGAAGCTCTCCCACAAGCAGATAGCCACCGTAATGGGTGCCACCCGTACTATCAAGGCCCATCGCCGCAAAGCATGATGGAGAAGATGCAAGTCCAATCTCTCGCAGAATTGGTCTCCTTGCCGAGCGGCTCGGCATTATGAAATAGCGATGCCGGACCTGTCAGGATACGCAACGCGATGATGACGCGATGGTCGATCGCCCGCCGTTGATCATGGGCGACATCGATTGCCCTCGCAGTCCGCGCAGATATTCCCCTTCTAAAACTGCACAAGGGGGTCCTCTGAGCCGTGGTTTTGTGGGACCGCGCAATGGTGGCTATCATACATTTAGATTGGCGGTTTCCAGATTATGCTTGCGGCGATTTTTGACCACGCGCCACCGCATGAGCAGCGCGATATCAGCCTGCGAGATGGCGAAGCTGGTCGGATCGACAGGCACGGCGAGCGGTGGTTCGCCCACGCGCCGTCGAAGCCATTCGCGGAATTCTGCCGGTTGAGCCGCAGCGCCGCTTGAGGCCCGCTTGAAAGCCGTTCGCGCTGGTGATGGTGAGCTGCGCCCAACCTGTACATCGTGCGCTCGAACAGATCAGTGCGCCGCATCTCGCCTGCTTCGGCGTGCTGGTCGTCGAATAAAAGAAACTCAAAAGATGAAATTCAAATATGCCGGCGCGCGGACCCGGAAAACGGTGATGGTTCGCGTGGGATCAGTCTGTGTTGCAAATGACTGATCCATCCTGCCGCAGATCGGCGGCGCGTTGCCACTGATGACCGCGCCATTGCCCTGCGTAGGACAATGCTCCACAGACAATTGGCTAATGATTGATCGTCCGCAGTAGCGAAAGTCGCCGGTGGGACGCGACCAAAGGAGCGTCAAATGCCCATCAGCCAACAACGCGAACGGAATGACACGGGTTCCTGACGTCATTATGCGTGAGCTTGATCGCCGTCCGCCGCTGTGGAAAAGCCAGCACTCCCTCAGCCCAAGCAGGTAATCAGCTACCGTGGGCACCGCCGCTTCTGCTTGACGAGTAAAGCCGCGCGTCGTCGCAACATGCCGTCACCTGATCGTTGACGAATCGGCGGCGCTGGTAGAACAAACTGGCGGCGGGTACTGGCTATTTTGAGTTATGTACACTAGTGGACTGAAACTGACGCCGAAGGAAGAAAGAGTAATCACCGCCCACGCCCTGGCTCTTATTTCGGTGATGTGAACGCCGGTTGCGCCCCGCCTTCCTCTGGAATGGAAAGAGCGCGCCATGATCAGTTCGGCGTCGTTTCGACAAACAATTGTCAGCGGCATCAACCGCCGTCATCACAAGGCGGCGCGCGGAAGCTGCGCGCCCTTCCCTGGGGCAGAAAAAGACGACCACACCGCCGTGGTAAACCCGCGATACGGCGGACGGGCTGAACAAAGCTTAGGCTCCAACGCCCAGCCGCCGCTCTGGCGCAGTCCATGAGGATTACCAAGCGTCTGTCGGAAAGCTTGCACTGATGCCGGGCTGAGAGGCCGCACCGATCTCGTGACGAAGCAGCGGACCTGCGCAAAGCGTGAGACTCTCGCGCATACACGAACACCTCAATCGCCGCCTCGCTGACGAAGTCGAGCGCGATGAATAAACTCTGCAATTTCAGCCGATCCGCCGCCGCGCGTCGCGTCGCCTCCAGGCCAGGCCGGGGTTGGCGCGATCCGCCTGGCAACCAGTAGCGGCTTCACTTCCTCGCGCGGCCCGGCGCATCCTCCAGGCACGCCCTCCCGCCGTACAGTCTTCTGGGAACGGCAACCTGTCTCCATCCGCTTATTATGTGCTTCGACAGCTTGCCGTTGCACACGCGGTTTTTGCCGGGGCCATGGACGATCTATCGAAACATGAGACTGCCGAAACTGCAGCGATAGTTATTTTGTCCAATGATCCGATCCGACATCCCCTGATCTGCCTCAGCATGATGCACGACCTCGCCAGGCACTTGTTTATGCGTTTTCGTCTGGACGAAGCGGAAATACTAAAAGGAGTGATCAGCAAAGAAAACCGAGTTTGGTAGTTTTCTTGTTGCTGAATAGAAGATGGGCCTCTTGCTGGCTTTGCCGCCTACTAAAGAAATCTTTTATGCACAATTTGAACCGCTTCTGATGATGAAACACATTTGTGAAGGCAGACTTTCGAGGTGCCAAAGATCGGAGAACTGCTGCCGCTGCATCGCATGGCGAAATACGCCCGAGCAATCGGCCACGAAAAATTTTGCTGGTTCGTTTTAAAGGATAATGTTCGGGCTCAAAAAATTTTGTCGTCGCAGGGGTGTTACCGCAGACCCCGGAATGGGATCGCTGGAAATGCTATTGCCGAACACATAAAGTTGAAGCTCGATAGGCTGGCGGATTTCTGGCAGCCTATATCCGGCATAGCCCACACCCACCACAGTGAACCGTTTTAGTTCCATCCATGTGCTGGTGTGGACGGCCTCTCATCCTCCCGCGGTTCTGATGGCGCTCTTGGCGTCACAGCCAAGATGAGAGGAGAGCCTCGATGAATATTCCCGTTCGTATCGGCATTGCCGATACTGCCAAGTCGGTGTTCCAGCTTCACGGTTGTTGACGAGAACGAGGTCGTGGTTGTCCGCCGCCAATTTCGGCGAGCCGAGATGATCCGCTACTTCTGAGCGGTTTACTCCGCCGGTCTCCCGTCGCCATCGAGTCCTGCGGCAGCTCGCACCGCTGGGCGCGCTCGCCCGAATGTTCGCCCGCATCGAGGCTGATCCGACGCCTCAGTGCGTAGCGCCGTGCGGGAAGCGCGGTAAGAACGACGCTGCCGACGCCGAGGCGCTGTGCGAGGCGGTCACCCGGCCCAGCATGGTGCGGTCTGGTCCCGGTGAAGTCGAAGGAGCGGCAAGCGGCCTGCATGTTGATGACTGTGCGGGAGCGCCTGGTCGGCGCGGAAGTCGCAGCCGTCCGGACGCTCTTCGGTGAGCTGTGCGCCGCTGAGTTTGGTATCGTCGGGCCCAGCCGGCCGGCAAACGTCGCGGCGGCTCATCAAGCGCGTGCTCGAGGACGACACCTCGCCGGCGATGGCGCGGATCTGTTCCGCCTGCAAGGCGGTTCCGAGTACGCCGCGGTCCAGCTTCGCCTGGCGAGAGATCGAGGCGCTTGGTGCTGATGGAAGTGGCACCGCGAGGACGACGTCAGCCGGCGCATCGCCACGATTCCCGCGCTCGGGCCGATCGGGTCGACGACGTCGTGAGCATCGAAGGCGCCGCCGCCCGAGATGTCACCAGACTCGTGGCTCCGCCACTGCGCGGCGGGCTGGGGCTGACGCCCAAGGACCATTCGACCGGCGGCCGGCAAAGGCACGGCGGCATCACGCGCGGCCGGGGACTCCGCGCTCCGATCGACGCTGATCGTCGGCGCGACCGCGCCGGCTGAGGCATGCGTCCGAAAGGTGCCGTCGCTGGGCCCACGCCCTGGCTCGCCGCGCTGCTGGCGCCGAAAGCCGCCAGAAGCTGGTCGCGGTGGCACCTTTGGCCAACAAGCTCGGCCCGCATCGCCTGGCGCTTGATGGTGTCATGGCGTGCGTCTACAACCGAGCCGGTAAAGCCGCCAGCTGCCGACACGACATGATCCGAAATTCGGCACGCTGGCGAGCGAGGTTGCTCGGCGTGGATAGCCCACGAACTTGCAGGACGCAGTAGATGGAAGGACCGATCGGTCAGACACGCGCGAGCTTCCTGAAGGTTACACTGCGCAGCCTCGATGTCGCCTATGTGCAGCAATACGCACTGAACGAAGTAC
>ERZ1370068.7175-contig-6107_pt1 | contig 57346 bp, 91 predicted proteins | sample MGYA00561227_ERZ1370068 | MGnify/ENA primary metagenome ERZ1370068 (study PRJEB38410, sample SAMEA6850437) | metagenome | study: Metagenomic assessment of the ecological functions of the soil: analysis of the soil microbiota associated with the... | reverse complement strand
ATATGCTTCGTTCAGTTACGTATTGCTACCGGGATCGGCGAAAATCCGCGCCTGCACCCACGAAAACGCCACCGTGTTGACGCCGATGCCCACACCGAGCGATATGACGACGATCGCCGCGATGCGGGCATCGCGGCGATCGATCGCAGCGCGTGCGCCGGATGTCGCCCCAGACGTTGTCTTCATGGCGATGACCAGATACGAATCTTCTCGCTCAGATAACTGAGAGGCACGCTGCCGTCTTCGAGCACCCGATCGTGAAAGGCCTTGATGTCGAACCGCGATCCCAGCCGCGCCTGCGCGTCGTCGCGAGCTTTGCGGATTTCGAGCATGCCGAGCATATAAGAGGTCGCCTGCCCGGGCCAGATGATGTAGCGATCGACTTCCCCGGCGACGCTGTCGGGATCCCTGGTCGTGTGCGACAGCATATAGATCGATCGACTGCTGCCTCGTCCAACCGAGCGTGTGAATGCCCGAATCGACGACGAGCCGCGCGGCACGCATGGGCCTGCCCCGACAACATGCCCATTCGATCGACGTCCGAGGATACAGCTTCATCTCGTCGGCCAGGCGCTCGACATACATGCCCCATCCTTCGGCAAAGCCGCTGTTGAACAGATAGCGGCCGATTGGATGGATGGTGGTTTTGCGCTCGAGGGCGAGCGAGACCTGAAAGTGATGACCCGGGACGGTTTCATGGAAACGCGGTGGATTCAGGGCCCGATCGGCTCTGCCGCTCTGCCTGATAGGCGCTGATGTAAAAGAGTCCCGGGCGGCTTCCGTCTTCTGCCGGCGCGTTGTATTCGCCAATCGCGTTTTTCTCGCGAAACGCCGGGGCATGGCTCGATGGCGACGTCGGCCTTTGGCATCAGGCCGAACCAGTTGGGCGCGGCGGCTTCGCGCGAGCGAGCGCCGCCTGCGAGTACACGATGAGCTCCTCGCGGCTTTTGAAGAGGTATTTCGGATCCGTCCTCAAGGTCGTCAGCAGCGCCGGCGACGTCAGAGGTCTGAAACGAGCGCTCGGCGATGCCCTTCATCTCGCTCATGATGAGGTCGATCTGCGCGAGCCCCAGCGCATGAACGTCCTTCTCGGGCTGATGGGCAGGGTGCGTACCGCGGACCGACGCCGCGTAACAGCCGGCGCCGTTCGGGTGAGCCGAGACCCCGATCTCGTCGCGAGCCGCGCGGCAGTACTCGCGCTCGAGGAAGTCGCTGTATCTTTGAACGCCGGCAGCATCTCTCCCTTGAACAGCTTTTCGCAGACCTGGCACGAACTCCGGCGTCTTGTCGCGCACGACCGGAGACAGAAACGGCTGATCGATCCCGTCGCGCCGATCAGGCTGTTCACCTGACCGATCACGATTCGCACGATGTTCTTCGGAGCTGAGTATTTCAGCCGCAGCCCTTCACGGAGATTGACGATCTCGTGTCGATGTACTCGGGAAGCGCCGACCAGCGCGCGAGCGCCTCATTCTCCGACGTCCGGCGTGCCGAGGGGGCTGAATCGTCACCAGGAATCCGAGCCGCGCGTGCCAACCTGCAGCCTGGCTCACGCGCCACAGTTCGCTGCGGCACACGCGCGCGCCAGTCGACCCTTCGAGGGCCCTCGCGCACGATCGCGTAGGTGGCTCTCAGCGAGGAATCCTCGATCGCGAATGGATCGATCCCCTGTGGCATCCGCCAGCCAGACGTCCTCTTTCGCTTCCCAGGCCTTCTGCGCCTCGAGGAGTTCCTGGGCAGCCGATCGTGGTGCCGTCCGGCCACCCCATGAGACCGTCGCCTCGTCGGGATGCCGATCCGAGCCAGCCATTCAGGTACGCGGTCGGCCAGCGCCCTGGCGCGCGTCGCCGCAGCCGGCGGCTTCGGCGGCACGAACGCCGCGCACGAGACCGCGAGACGCCGCGATCAACCGCGACGATGCAAATCCTCGATTTCTCCAAGTCCTCCTCAAATCCTCTAGATCCTCAAATCCTCAAATTCTCAATATTCAACGTTTCACCTGGTGAGCCCCCAGCCGGCCAGAAATACCGCGCACGCCGGCGCCGAAGATGCGCGGACTCGGTCCCATCGGCCCCGCCATGACGATAATCCACGACGAGCAGCCACATGCCGAGCAGTTGCGCCGCCTCGCCCGATGTAGTAAATCGCGTGTGATCCTCAAATTCTGTTCGAAATTCTTCTCAATCTCTCGCCTGGTCAGACGCAGCATCACAGGACGGCCGTGTGGACACACGGTTGAATACGCCGTCGCACGAGTTCAGCAAGGATGTGCGCCATCTTCTCGTAGGTCAGCGGGTAATTCGCCTTCACGGCCGCATGACAGGCCGTCGTGGCCGTAATCCGCTGCAGCGCGTCCTGAAGCGTCGCGCCTCGATCGAGTCCTTCGAGATCTTCCGCCAGGGCCCGGAGTGCGCGCGAGCTATCTTCGGTCCTGATCAGAGCCGGCACCGCGCCGACTTTGATCGTCGTGTCGCCGAACGGCTTCGAGCTTCGTAGCCGAGCCGATCGAGTTCCTCGGTGCGTCCGAGCAGTGCCTGATAGGCCGCCGGCGCGAAGTTCGAGCAGGAGCGGGACGAGCAGCCGCTGCGACTCCAGCCGTCCCGATGTGCAGGCGTTCCATGACGCGCTCGAACAGCACGCGCTCGTGCGCGACGTGCTGATCGATGATGGCGACCCCTTCGGCATCGACCGCGATGATGAACGTATCGCGGAACTGGCCGAGCGGGATCATCGGACGGATGTCGGCAGCCGGCATCGCCGGACGCGGCTCGGGCGCCGCTTCCGCAAACGCGCGGCCGAATGGCCGCTGCCGATCTGCGCGTCGCGCGCCGCCGCCTCCGGTGCCGATCCATCGGCTCGGGAACTCTCCACCGCTGAGGATGTGCGGAATGGCCACCGGCCACCGGCTCACGCTCGTCGACTTCCGGGCCGCAACTGCAGCTGGGGCATCGAGCCTCGACCCGAGCGCCTCCATGAGAGCGCGCCGCACGACCTCGTGAACGAGCGACTGATCGCGGAATCGGACTTCCGCCTTGGTCGGATGGACGTTCACGTCGAGGGTGTCGGCCGGCATCTCGATGAAGAGATGCACCTCGGACTGCGCTCCTTGATCGAGGCCTGGCTGTAGGAATCGATGATGGCGTGCGCGATCGGTGCGATCCTTGACGATGCGGCGATTGATGAACACGTGCTGCGGGCCGCGCGTCGGGCCCTGGCTCGCGAGCGCGGCGATGAAGCCGGTCACCCGCGATCCCGCCAGCTTTCCCTGAACACGTCGATCAGGTCGCTCGCGCTCACCGTACGAGTTGATACAGCCGGTCGCGAAGCGAGCGCGGCGGGCGGACACTGAACGACGGTCCGGCCGGCGCTCGTCAGCGTGATCCCGATTTCGGGATAGGCCAGCGCGAGCTGCGTGATGACGCGCGAGACCTGAGTGCGATTCAGCCGCGTCGGATTTGAGGAATTTTCTCCGGGCCGGCAGGTTGTAGAAGACGTCGTTGACCTCGACGAGCGTGCCTTCCGGGCAGGCCGCCTCGACATCGGACGCGATCACCCCGCCGTTGACGCGAATCTCGGTTCCGCTCGGCCGCCCGCGGGCCCGGCTGCGCAGCATGAAATGCGACACCGAGGCAATCGACGGGAGCGCTTCGCCCCGGAAACCGAGCGTCAGGATCGCGGCGAGATCGTCGGCACGCCGGATCTTGCTCGTCGCGTGGCGCTCGATCGCCAGCCGGGCGTCCTCCGGATCCATCCCTCGCCGTCGTCCTCGACACGAACCTGCTTCTTGCCGCCCATCTCGATGTGAATCGAGACCCGGCGGCGCCGGCGTCGATCGCATTTCTCGACGCAGCTCCTGTGACGACCGAGGCCGGCCGCTCGACGACTTCACCGGCGGCGATCTGGTTGACGAGATCAGGGAAGAGCAGTAGATACGCGGGACATTGACGTAGGGCTGAGGGGCTGAGGGCTAGGGGCTGGAGGGAAGGGTCGAGGGTCTGTCGCTCTGCCCTCCCCCTCAGCCCTCAGCCCTCACCCTACAAGTTTCCCAGTCTCAGTCCCACCTTGACCGACAGCGCCGCCTGGGCGGCCGCCAGGCGAGCCACCGGCACGCGGTACGGCGATGCGCTCACGTAGTCGAGTCCGACCTTGTGGAAGAAATGAACCGACGCGGGATCGCCGCGCGTGCTCGCCGCAGATGCCGATCTTCAGATTCGGGCGCGTCTTGCGTCCGCGCTCGCACGCCCATCGCGGACCATCGACCGCCACGCCCTCGACGTCGATCGACGCAAAGGGATCCTTGCTCGAGCATCTTCTTTCCTGGTAGATCCTGCAGGAACTTCCCGACGTCGTCTCTGCGAGAAGCCGAAGGTCATCTGCGTGAGGTCGTTGCGTGCCGAACGGAGAAGAACTCGGCGTCCTTGGCAATCTGATCGGCGATGATCGCGCCCGCGCGGCACCTCGATCATCGTGCCGACGAGATACTTCACCTTGACGCCTTCGGCCTTCATCGGTCTCGGCGGCGACGCGGTCGACGACGGCCTTCTGATCCGCGAACTCCTTCACGATCGCCGACGAGCGGAATCATGATCTCGGGCATGACCTTCGACGCCTTCCTTGTGCAGCACGGCAGGCGGCCTCGATGATGGCGCGCGTCTGCATCTCGGTGATTTCCGGATAGGTGATGCCGAGACGGACGCCGCGATGGCCGAGCATCGGGTTGAACTCGTGCAGCTGCTCGACGCGATGCAGCAGCGTTCTGCTTCTCGTCGAGCTCCTTGTCCTTGTCCTTGCCGGCCGTCTCGAGCCTGGCGATGTCGACCATCAGCTCTTCGCGCTTCGGGCAGGAACTCGTGCAGCGGCGGATCGATCGTTCGAATCGTGACCGGCGCTGCCGTGCATCGCCTTGAAGACGCCGTAGAAGTCGCTCGCGCTGCAGCGGCAGCAGCTCGTCGAGCGCCTTGCGTCGATCCGGCTTCGTTGTCGGCCAGGATCATCCGCTGGACGATCGGGATCCGTCCTTCGCCGAAGAACATGTGCTCGGTCCGGCACAGGCCGATGCCGCGGGCGCCGAACGCGTAGGCGATCTCGGCCTGATCGGGAAGGTCGGCGTTGGCGCGGAATGCCGAGCCGGCGCGCAACTTGTCGGCCCACGACAGACAGCTTGTCGAAGCGCTGATAGATGTCGGACTTCTCCGCAGGCAGCGTCCCGCTGACCACCTGAAGGATCTCGCTCGGCTTCGACGCCACCCGCGCGATCTTCACCTCGCCGGTCGAGGCCGTCGAAGGAGATGAAGTCGCCTTCCTTCACCGTCTGGCCGCCGACGCGAACGATCTTGCCGTGCTCGTCGATCTCGAGCCGCCCGGCGCCGACGATCGACGGCTTGCCCATCTGCCGGCCGACGACCGCGGCGTGCGAGGTCATGCCGCCGGTCGCCGTGAGGATGCCCTGCGCGACGAACATGCCGTGAATGTCGTCCGGGCACGGTCTCGCGCCGGACGAGCATCACCTGCTTGCCCTGCTGCGTCCACTCCACGGCGTGGTCGGCGGTGAAAACACGACCTGGCCGCTGGCCGCGCCCGGCGACGCCGGCAGGCCCTTCGTCGCCGTCGGAATCTTCTTCCACTCGTTCTGGATCGAACCCGGGCGCCAGCAGCTGAGTTGAGCGACTTCGGGATCGACGAGCAGGACGGCGTCCTTCGGCGTGATCAGCTTCTCGGCCACGAGATCGGTCGCGATCACGACCGCGGCGTAGCCGGTGCGCTTGCCGCTGCGCGTCTGCAGCATGAACGAGCTGCTCGTCCTGGATCGTGAACTCGAAGTCCTGAACGTCCTTGTAGTGCTTCTCGAGCCGCGTCGTGATGTCGCGCAGCTGCTTGTAGGCCTTCGGCATCACCTGCTCGAGCTCGCGGATCGGCTGCGGCGTGCGGATGCCGGCGACGACGTCCTCGCCCTGCGCGTTGATCAGGAACTCGCCGTAGAACTCCTTCGTCGCCGGTCGCCGGGTTGCGCGTGAAGCCGACGCCGGTGCCCGATCGGTCGCCCGTGTTGCCGAACACCATCATCTGCACGTTGACGGCGGTGCCGATGTGATCGGGGATGTCGTAGATGCGGCGGTATTCCATCGCGCGCGGATTCATCCACGAGCGGAACACGGCGTCGCGCGCCATCTTCAAGCTGCTCCGCGCGGATCCTGCGGAAAGTCGCTGCCCGGCTTCGACTTGACGACGCCTCTTGTAGCGATCGACCACTTCGCGCAGCGCCTGTCTCGTCGAGCTCGGTGTCGAGCTTGACGCTGCGGACCTTCTTCACCGCCTCGAACTCGTGCTCGAACGTCTCCTTGGGAATCTCGAGCGACGACGTTGCCGAACATCTGGATGAAGCGCCGGTAGCTGTCGAACGCGAAGCGGCCGTTCTGCGTGCGCTGCTTCAGCCCTTCGACGCGCATCGTCGTTGAGGCCGAGGTTGAGAATCGTGTCCATCATGCCCGGCATCGAGAACTTCGCGCCGGAGCGGACCGATACGAGCAGCGGGTTGCTCGGTGGAACCGAGCGTCGCGCCGGCCGCTTTCTCGAGCTTCTTGACGTGCTCGTCGATCTCGCGATCGATGGCCGCAGGAATCTTCGCCTTCTCCTTGTAGTAGATGTTGCACGACCGTCGGTCGAGATCGTGAATCCCGGCGGCACCGGCAGCCTGGCGTTGGTCATCTCCGCCAGGCCGACCCTTTGCCGCCCAGGAGATCCTTCATCTGTTCCGGTTGCCGTCGGCCTTGCTGCCGCTGCCGAAGAAGTAGACGTGTTTTTTCGATTTGGCTCATGGCTAAGCCCTCCGACATCACCGGCTCCGGATGGGCGAAGAGGAGGAATCGAAGATAATTGGGTGATCTGGTGATCGGGGTGGTTTGCCCTAGCTTTGCTCTGGCGCGACTTCGGCGATGTCGGCGATGTTCAGGATCGTTCTCCGCAGGAATGTCAGCAACGCCAGTCGAGCCTGGCGATCGACTGGGTCCTCGGCCATCACCAGCACATCAGTGAAGAACCGATCCACGGGCGCGCTCAGGTCACCGAGCTCCCGCATCGCCACTTCGTACTCATCACGGCTCAGCGCCTGATCAATCGCCGGCTGCTTGGCTTCGAGCGCCTGAGCAGCGCGCACGACCTCCGACGGCTCGACCAGCCGTGCCGCATGCGCCGAGTCAGGCACTCGTCGAAACCCTGCTGATGTTCTTCACCCGCTGGAACAAGGTCGCCAGACCCGGAATTCCGTGGACCGCCTCGCGCGCGCCAGCGCTTCCAACCCGCCGCAGCGCGTCCGAGGGTTGCGACCAGTGCCGTGGAACGACCGCGCGAATTTCGTCGGCCTGAACCCGCGGCGTTCGAAAATGTTCATCGCACGCTCGGCGAAGAACTCGCCCAAGGGTCGCGCGCCAGGAATCGTCGACTCTCTTCAAGGCGCGCCCGCCAGGTTCTTGAACGCCTCCTCAATCATCTGCTGAAGACCGACCGTGGCATCTCCGTTGCGTGACCGGATCCTGAAAAGTCCGTGAGGATCTTGATCACGCCCTGCGCGGCACGTCGAATCCCGTAGGATCCCTCGAGCCCGTCGGTTTCGCCGGCGGCGAACAACCCGACGACGGTGTCGAGTTTGTCGGCCAGGACACCGCAGTCCAGGTGAGGACCGCCTTTCCAAGCTGCGCGCGGGACGGTGGCGCATCGGCCTCAACGCCTTGCGGAAGGTAGTGGAAGTAGATCGCCTTCCAGACTTCTTCAGGCAATCCTTCTTCGCGCGCGTAAATGCCGCCCATGACGTGCCCTGCAGCTCCGGTGAACTCGCGAACCATGTCGGTGGTGAGGTCCGTCTTGGCGAGCCGCGCGGCCTGTGCCGCGTGCGCGGAGGTCTCGATCGTCTGCGCCGAGGGCGTCCTTCGGCGATCCACTTCGCGAGCTTGGCGATCCGCTCGGCCTTCTCCTGATACGTGCCCAGCTTCTTGTGAAACAGCAGCGTCGACAGCCGCTCGAGGCCGCGAGCGCCAGCGTGTCGTCTTGCGATCTGCTTCCCAGAAGAAGCGCGCGTCGCGAAGCCGCGCCGTCACTACGCGTTCCGCGTTACGCGCGATGGTGCGCTCGTTGTCGGGCTCGGTGTTGATGACCGCCAGAAACGCATTCTTCAGCTTGCCGTCATCGCCCTCGACCGGAAAGTAGTGCTGATGATGAATCAGCGTCGTCGTCAGCACTTCGGCGGGCAGGTCGAGGAATTCGAGCGCGAAGGTGCCCGCCGACGACAGACGGATACTCGACGAGATCCGGCACTTCCTGCAGCAGTCCCGATCGCCGTGGACGACGCGGCTGACGCTGGCCCTGAAGCCGCTGCGCCTTGGCATCGAGCTCGCGGGCGATTTTGTTGTGACGTTCGGCGCGCTCGAGGATGACGAAGTTCTCGAGCAGCCGCGCGCGCGTACTCGTCGAACGACCGCACTTTGATCGCGCGGCCCGCGCGCGGCCGCTGGTCGTGAGGAACCGGTGGCCGTAGGTCACGGCGCCCGTCGCGACGTCCTGGACCTGGCCGGCTCTGAGCCGAGGCCGCGCGTCGCGATGCTGAACGGCACGACGCGTCCGCCATACAGGAACAGCAGCCAGCGGATCGGCCGGCCAAACAGCAGCTCGCCCTTGCCGTCGTCGAGCGTGGCATCCCAGCGCATCAACTTCGGAAACGTCAGCGCGCGCAGCGTGCCGGCGAGAACGTCGGGGAGGACGTCGACCGCGGCCTTGCCGCGCTGTTTCTTGCGGAACGCGAGGTACTCGCCCTTCGGCGTCTCGATCGCGCTCGAGCGCGGCGACCTCGACACCCTGCTTGGCGGCGAATCCGGCGGCCGCCGGCGTCGGCGTCCCGTCAGGCTTGAAGCTCGCCGATACCGGCGGACCGTTGACGAGCTCTTCGAGATCGGCTCTGCCGCTCGGCAAGCCGTGCGATGCGGACGGTCAGCCGCCGCGGCGTGCTGTAGGTTTCGGCCGGCGCCTCGGGCGGAAGCCGATGGTCGTGCAGCTGCGCCGACGACGACTTCGCCGACCTGCTGCGTCAGCCGAGGCAGCCAGCTCGCCGGAATCTCCTCGCAGCCGATCTCGAGCAGCAGCTCGCGATCCACTTAGCGCGACGCCTCCGCGACCGCCGGCGTTCCCGTCGGCTCGACGTACGACTTGGCGATGCCGATCGCCAGCTGGCGGATGCGCAGGATGTAGGCGGTCCGCTCGGTCACGCCGATGCTGTTGCTCGAGTCGAGAATGTTGAACAGGTGCGAGCACTTCAGCGCAGTGCTCGAGCGCAGGCCAGATCAGCCCCGCCTCCAGCAGCGATTCGGCGAGCACGTAGTACTCGTCGAACGAGATCGCGGTGAAAGGCGCCGAACTCCGCGCCGCTGGATCGTCGACCTGCCCGAAGACGTACTTCGACTGCTCGATTTCCTCGCGCAGCCGCACGTCGCGCGTATTTCACGCCGCGGCGCCCACTCGAGGTCGTAGACGCTGTCGACGCGCTGCAGCGCCATGGCGATGCGCTCGAGGCCGTAGGTCAGCTCGGCTGAAATCGGCGCCAGCTCGACGCCGCCGGCCTGCTGGAAGTAGGTGAACTGCGAGATCTCGAGACCGTCGAACATCACCTGCCAGCCGATGCCCCACGCGCCGAGCGTCGGCGATTCCCAGTTGTCCTCCTCGAAGCGGATGTCGTGCTGCCGCGGATTGATGCCGCACGCTTCGAGGCTCTCGAGATACAGCTGCTGCACTTCGTCGGGCGCCGGCTTGAGGATGACCTGGAACTGGTGATGCTTGAACAGGCGGTTCGGGTTCTCGCCGAAGCGGCCGTCGGCCGGACGGCGCGACGGCTGCACGTAGGCGACGCTCCAGTGCGCCGGGCCGAGCACGCGCAGAAAGCGTCTCGGGATGCATGGTGCCGGCGCCGACCTCGACGTCGAGCGGCTGCTGCAGCGCACACCCGCGCGACGCCCAGAATTCTGACAGCTTCAGGATCAGGCCTTGAAATGTCATTCGCAGCGATTTTCGATTGCCGATCTGGTGATTGACGATCCAGTTCTGATTTCAAATCGACAATCACCAAATCGACAATCGACATTTCCCTATCTTCCCAGCTCTTTCAGCACTCCTCGTCGATCGCAAGCTCCTTCTTCCAGGAGACATTGCGAGCTGGATGCGATGCGCGGTCTCCAGCTCGTGCAGCGTGCGCGGGCCACGGGCATTTCGGCGAGAGCCAGCGGCCTCGCATGTTCGAGCCGTCTCGAGAAACGCCTCGCGCGCCGCTCGACGCCTGCGGGTCCGCGTCGATAGACCTCCTGCAGCCGCAGCAGCCAGTACTGAGATTACCTGGCGAGCGGTTCGACCAGGAACGCCACCCCGCAAGGGCGTCAACCGTCGATACGCCGAGTCTGAACAGCCCTTCGTTCGGGTCTGCTTCCGGGGCGCACTCGTCGAGCAGCTCGGCGAAATATCCCACGCATGCCGAGGAGTCGCTGCTGACGGCGGCAAAGCGGCGATTTCGCCGGCTCGACGTAGTTCAGAACACGAGATCGCGGCGCTCCGCTCCACGTACACGACGCGGCCGATCGTCATCGGCTCGAGTCCCCCGCCGAACCGCCTGCGGCTCTGCCGGGCATTCTTCGCCACGCCGCGTTTCTTGCCCCGATCGCGGGTGAGAAACACCACGATGCGATCAGACTCACCGAGCTTGTATGTCCGGAGAATCAGCGCCTCGGTCGCGTATCGGGCATGTGATGGCTGGCTCGCTCGACGCTCAACAATCTTAGTCCAAGCCGAGCTCGGCGAGCACCCCTGTCGTCTTCGCGCCACTCGGACTTGACGCGGACGTGAAGGTCCAGGAACACGCGCGAGGTAAAGAAGCGTTCGAGCTCTTCGCGGGCGGCGGTGCCGATCTTCTTGATCATGTCGCCGCCCTTGCCGACGACGATCGGCTTCTGCGACTCGCGCTCGACCACGATCGTGCAGATACGACGCAGGAGCGGCCTCGTCGCCGGCGACTTCCTCGAACCGATCGATGACCACGCGCGCTCGAAAACGGGATTTCCGCGTGGGTGAACTGGAGGACTTCTCGCGGACGATCTCCGCCGCAAAAAACGCTCGGGCTGGTCGGTCAGGAAATCTTCGGGATAGAGACGCTTCCCTTCCGGCAGGCGCTCGACGATCGCCTTCTCGAGACGATCGACGCTCTCGCCCGTGGCGGCGGGATACCCGGCACAATTTCCGCGAAAGTCGGCCGCGGTCCGGTAGCCGTCGATCGGCAGCAGTCTCGGATTTTCGCACCAGATCGATCTTGTTGAGGATCAGGAACACCGGGCACTGGCGTCCTTCACGGAGATCCACCACGAACCTGTCGCCTTTGCCCGGCGGCTCTGTCACGTCGATCACCAGGCCCCAGCGCATCGACTTCGCGGATCGTCTCGACGGCCGTATCGACCATCCGGACGTTCATTCGATGCAGCGGGCGATGGATGCCCGGTGTGTCGAGCAGGACACGACCTGCGCGTCCGGATAGTTCTTGACGCCGAGAATCGGGTCGCGCGTCGTCTGCGGCTTGTCGGAGACGATCGCCAGCTTGGTGCCGACGATGCGGTTGACGAGCGTCGATTTGCCGGCATTCGGCCGGCCGATGAACGAGACGAAGCCGCACTTCATCGTGCCTGGCTCTTCGAGACTTTGATGCGTCGCGCGCTTGCGCTTTGCGAGGATGCCGCCACGGCCTCGACCGGCTGTGCAGGCGTGTGAGGCGAACTTTGTCGATGCGCCGCCGTTCGACCTCGAGAATCTCGCGCCTCAGCCCGTCGACGTCGAAACTGCTCTCCGACCGCGGGCACTCGTCCGAGGCGCGTCAGGCAGGAAACCGCCGACTGTTTCAAAATCCTCGCGCTCGATGTCGACATTGAGGCGCTGTTTCACCTCGTCGATGTCGACCTTGCCGGAGAACACGATTGCTCCGTCCGGCTCCTCCACGATCGGCTCCGATTCGACGTCGTATTCGTCCCGAATCTCGCCGACGATTTCTTCGAGCATGTCCTCGATGCGTCACCAGGCCCGCCGGTGCCCCCGTATCATCCGACGACGATGGCGATCTGCGTCTGCTGGCGCTGAAACTGCTTCAGCAGCTCGGAGACGCGCTTGCTCTCCGGCGCGACGACGACCGGCCGCAGCAGCTGCGCAATCGGCCTGTCATCGTCGGCCGCGCTGAAGCGCGACCAGATCCTTCACGAACACGAAGCCGACGATGTTGTCCAGGCTGTCCTGAAGACCGGGAAACGCGAATATTCCTGCTCGCGAAACAGCGCGCGCAGATCGCTAATCGTGGCGGTCATCGCTGGATGGCGACGATGTCGGGGCGCGGCGTCATCGACTTCGCGAACGAGCGTGTCGCCGAAATCGACAATGCTGCGCAGCAACCGGCGGTCCTCGCCATCGGTCGTGCTCTCCGGCTCGGCCGTTTTCTGAACGCTTCCACGGCGTCCGCTGGCCTCACGCCACTTCTCGGAGTAGGCCGGGGCCGGCGCTCGCCGCATCATCAGCGCGCGTTCGAGCCGCCTTGACGATCGGGCGGAACACCTGCGGGCGAACGGTGCGAAGCTTGCGCAGAAGGAGCGCGAGAATCCGCTCCGGATCGCGGCCGACGATCAGGAGAGGCAGGAGCATGTTGAACACGAACACGAACTCCGGCGGGCGCTGACGAGTGCGATCGTCAGCTTGTGGTGCGTCGTCGACGCCGATCAGGCGCGGCGAAGAGCACCGACGCCGCGACGGCCGAGATCCCGAGCACCAGGCGGACCGGTCCGAAAAGCAGGATAGGCTCGTCGAGGTAGGTGCCCAGCGCGTCGGGACGTTCGCTACGCTCGGCGCTCAAACGCAGCGAGGAGCCGCATCAGCGCGCTGAACGCCGCGCCCATCGATCCCGAGATAGACGCCGAGCGCACGCCGAGCAGGAAAGAACGAGTGGGATCATTGGCCGTTCGATCAGTCCCTCGCGCAAACCGCCCTTGCGCCTGAGCGTGCGCTCGAGCTTGGCGCATGGCGCCGCGTTGTCGCGTTCGTGATCGTAACCGAGAAGATGCAACAGGCCGTGAAAGAGCCAGCACGCGCAGCTCAGCCAGCTCGGAGTGGCCCGGCCTCGCACGGCCTGCTGACGTGCCACGCCCGTGGCGATGACGATGTCGCCTAAATAGGCAGGGATTAGGGGTTAGGGGTTTGGAGATTAGTCGTTCATCACGTGTGGTGCGGCGGGTCTTCGACCCGCCGAGAGCGAACGACTAGCACGTCCGTTGCGTAATCGACGAGCGGCGATATTCGCGGTTGAGCGCGCGGACGCGGCGGCGTTACTGACGAGCGCGACGCCCACGCGCCTCCACGCGCGCTTCTCGGCGCGACACGCGCAAGCCAGCGCAGGGCCGAGGCCGACACCGCGGCGCCCGCGTTCATCTGCTACGGAATTCGCAGTCACGCCGGCGGGCTTCTTGGGCGCGAGCCGTTGTTGCCTGAGAACGCTTCATGCCTTTGACGATCTGCTGAACGAGCTTGTGGCGCACCACGTCGCTGTCGTCGAAGTGGATGAACGAGATGCCGTCGATGCGGCTCGACGACCTTCATCGCTTCGACGAGGCCCGACGTCCGGCCGGCCGGCAGGTCGATCTGCGTGATGTCGCCGGTGATGACCGCCTTCGAGCCGAACCCGAGGCGCGTCAGGAACATCTTCATCTGCTCGGACGTCGTGTTCTGCGCCTCGTCGAGGATCACGAACGAATCGTTCAGCGTGCGCCCGCGCATGAAGGCGATCGGCGCGATTTCGATCGTGCCGCGCTCGAGGTAGCGCCCGACCCGCTCGACGTCCGAGCATGTCGTAGAGCGCGTCGCATAACGGCCGCAGGTACGGGTTCACCTTCTCCTGCAGATCGCCGGGAAGAAACCCGAGCTTCTCGCCGGCTTCGACGGCCGGACGCGCCAGGATGATGCGGCTCACCTCTTCGCGACGAGATACGACACCGCCTGCGCCATCGCGCAGATAGGTCTTGCCTGCGCCCGCGGGCCGATGCCGAACACGATGTCGGCTGGCGTCGATGGCCTCGAGATAGCGCCGCTGGTTGATCGTCTTCGGCGCGACGCGCTTTTGCCCCGGCTGGCAGGCTGCCCTTCAGGAAATGCTCGCCGAAGGTCGACCGACTGATCCTGCGCGACGAGCTCCGACGCAGTCTTCACGTCGGAAGTCGACAACTTGTAGCCCTCGCGCATCAAGCGCGACGCCAGCTGCCTGACGACACGATCGACATTCTGCGGCCCGGGCTCGTCGCCGTCGACCAGGAGTTCATGTCCCTGTGTCCGGATTCTGACGTTGAAGCGCGATTCGAGGTGCTTGAGGTTCTCGTCGTAGGAGCCGAAGAGCGTCTCCACGCCTCTCCTCGGGGAGTGTAATGCGCTTGATTGCTTGTATCTCCTTCTACTTCCAATACTTTAGGCCCTTATTATACCATAGCGCCCGGCGGGTCACTTTTCGCGGCTCAACCACGCGAATATGCAGCTCCCTGAGCTGCTTCTCCGAGACCGGCGAGGGCGCATTCATCAGAGATCCTCGGCGTTCTGCGTCATCGGGAACGCGATCACCTCGCGGAGGTTCGGCTCCTGCGCCAGCAGCATCACGATCCGGTCGATGCCGGGCGCGAGGCCGCCGTGCGGCGGCGCGCCGTAGCGGAACGCGTTGAGCATCCCGCCGAAACGCTTCTCCACGTCCTCGCGGCCCGTAGCCGGCGATCTCGAACGCGCGCAGCATGACGTCGGGCCGGTGGTTCCGGATCGCGCCGCTCGACAGCTCGACGCCGTTGCAGACGATGTCGCACTGGAACGCCTTGATGCGTCAGCGGATCCTTGCGTGTTGAGCGCCTCGAGGCCGCCCTGCGGCATCGAAAACGGGTTGTGGCTGAAGGCCGACCTGGTTCGTCTCGGGTCGAGCTCGTAGAACGGAAAGTCCGTGACCCAGCAGAAGCGGTACGCGTTCGGTCTCGAGCAGCCCGAGCTCCTTCGCCAGATGCTGCGCGCAGCCCGTCGATCGCGCGCACCAGCGTCTTCGATGGCCCCGACGGCGAAGAACACCGCGTCGCCGGGTGCTACACGCCCGCGCGCTGAAAGATCCGGTTGCGCCGCTCTTCCGGCAGAAACTTCGCGAGCGGTCCCTTCGGCGTCTCGGTCGCCACGATGTAGCGCGAGGCCGCCAAGACCGAGCGGTCTCGGCGAGGCCGACGGTCTTGTCGAAGAAGCTGCGCGATTTCTCGGCCGCGCCGGGCGCGCGAATGGCGCGCACGACCGCTCCGTCCTCCACCGCCTCGCGCGAAGACGGCGAACTCCGAGCCACGGAAGATCTCGGTCACGTCTGCGCGCCCGGATCGGGTTTCGCAGGTCCGGCTTGTCGCTTCCGTACATCGCCATCGCATCGTCGTACGGAATTCGCGGAAACGGCGGTCGGTGACCGTCCAGTCGGAGAACTCCTTGAATACGCCGGCCAGCACGGGCTCGATCGCGGCGAACACATCGTCCTGCGTGACGAAGCGACATCTCGACGTCGAGCTGGTAGAACTCGCCCGGCGAGCGGTCGGCGCGGGCGTCCTCGTCGCGGAAGCACGGCGCGATCTGGAAGTAGCGGTCGAAGCCCGCCACCATCAGCAGCTGCTTGAACTGCTGCGGCGCCTGCGGCAGCGCGTAGAACTTGCCGGGGTGAATGCGGCTCGGCACCAGGTAGTCGCGCGCGCCTTCGGGCGAGCTCGACGTCAGGATCGGCGTCTGGAATTCCAGGAAGCCCTGCTCGTGTCATCCGGCGGCGGATGCTGCGCGATGACCTTCGAGCGCAGGACGACGTTGCGCGTGAATCTTGTCGCGGCGCAGATCGAGGAAGCGGTAGCGCAGGCGCTGCTCCTCGGGATGTCCTGCGTGCCCGACGACCTGGAACGGCAGCGTCTCGGCCGTCGACAGCACTTCGATCGTGTCGACGACGACTTCGACGCGGCCCGGTTGGCAGCGCCGGGTTGACGTTCTCCGTCAGTCCGCGCGATCACGCGTGCCGTCGACGCTGATGACGCTCTCGAGCCTGCACCGCTTCGGCGATCTGCGAACGCCGTCGAGTCGGGCGTGAACACGCACTGCGTGACGCCGTAGTGATCGCGCAGGTCGATGAAGAGCGAGCTGACCGTGGTCGCGCTTGCGATTCACCCAGCCCGACAGCCGCACGCCCTGCCCGACTGTGGCCGTGCAGCAGCGGCGCAGCGTACGTGTCCGATAGACCTAGACTCGACAGACGATCGCGTGCCACCAACGCTCGCGCTTCGGACGTACGTCTGCGGCCTCCGGCACGGGCCAGCGGTCTGTTGATCGCCGCTGCGCATGTCTTGCACCGACACCATCCCTGTCGCGCGCTCGTCGTCGCCGACAACCACGACGAAGTGGACATGCCGGCCGGCGGCGATATTTGAACTGCTTGCCGAGCTTGTCGGATTCCGGGATACATGCCGACGCGCAGGCCGGCTCGCGTCTCAGCTCACCGGCCAGGGCCAGCGCATCGGCCCTGACGACTCAGTCGTTCCAGATCGTCACCATGGCGTCGACGCCGTGCCGGCGACGCTCGCCGGAAACATCCCGCGTTCGGTCATGACGACGATGATGCGCTCGAGGCCGAGCGAGAAGCCGCACGCCGGCACGTCGCGGCCGAGAAACATGCCGACCAGGTTGTCGTAGCGTCCGCCGCCGCCAAGGCTGCCCGGCGAGATCCGGAACGGCGATCTCCATGATCGCGCCGGTGTAGTACGACAAGCCCTGCGCGCCAGGCTCGGATCGATCGCGAATGCGTCCGCGCCGCGGGCGTGCTTGGCGGCAAGCGCGACGATCGTCTCCGAGTTCGTCGACACGCCCTTGTTCGCGCCTCGCCCAGTAGCGCCGGACAGACTGCTCCAGCGTCCCGGCGGAGCTCCTGTCTGTCTCCATCAAACGAGTCGTCAGGCAGCGATCGCGTCCACATCCCGAGTCGATGCCACGCGCGGCGAAGCTCGTCCACGACACCTTGTCGCGGCCGATCTTGTCCAGCTTGTCGATGCGCGACGAGCGCGTCGTCTTGCAGCGACGGCGGCACGCCGCGCCGCGTCGAGCAGTCGCCGTCAGCACGCGCGCGGTGATTCAGGCGAACGTGAAGTCCCGAAGCCCAGCGTCTGACAGCACCTCGCTGACCGCCGCGAGCATGTCCGCCTCGACGACCGGCGACGTCGACCCGATCGCGTCGACGTCGCACTGGTAGAACTCGCGGAAGCGGCCGCGCGCCGGACGATCGGCGCGCCACACCGGCTGAATCTGGTAGCGCTTGAAGAACTTCGGCAGCTCGTTCTGATATTGCGCGACGACGCGCGCGAGCGGCACCGTCAGGTCGTAGCGCAGCGCGAGATCCGCCTCGCCCGCTCGCCTCGTGCTCGCCGCGCTTGCAGGATCTTGAAAATCAGCTTGTTGCCCTCTTCGCCGCATAGCTTCGCCGAGCAGCGTCTCGATGTTCTCGAACGCCGGCGTCTCGAGCGGCTCGAAGCCGTAGCGCTCGTAGTGCGCCGCGCGCAATCGACGATCGATGACATACTCGCCGCCGCGACATCGTCGGGCAGAAAATCACGCCGTGCCGGCTGGCGTGGCTTGGTCGAGGTGGAACGGCAAGGGCTTTTAACGGGGCCAGCGATGACACCTTCCCGCCTCCGCTCGCCTGCCATTCCACGCGAGCCACGGCGAGGCTTCGCCGAAGCGCCTTCGGCGCTGGAAGGCGGCCCGGCCCCTCCCGCCCTTCCCGCCTGGTTCTGAGCAAGCCAAGCGCGTCGGAAGGCTTCAGTCTCCTGAGCGAAGGGCCTCTTCGTCAGTCGAGGTCGAGCTGGCGTCAGTTGTCCATCCTTCCCGACTCCCGAGCCGAATCGGACGCGGCGCGCCCTGTCGCGGAAGCGTGACCTCCGACCCAGAGTTCCTCGCCCGGCTGACGTCGGGACGGATCGGGCACATGCTCGGGAACGAGCTTTTACGCAAGCGACTGATCGACGAGGACAACCCGCTCGTCGGGTTACGATGGCGACCGCGCGCGCGTAGAGGCCCTCGGAACCATCAGCCGGCGTCGCGACCAGACGATCGCCTTCCTTTCGACAGCCAGACCCGGCCGGATTGCTTTCGGATCGACACCCGGAGGCATCGCGGCTTCAACCCCTGAGTCGAAACATATCGCCCGCGAACGGGCAGGTGCCCGGATCGAAGGCAGCCGCCCGCGCCCTACTACCACGCGGGCGCATGCCGCGATCGGCGACAGGCTTGCCGCCGAGACTCGCGACCATTGCGACGTGAAGCGCCGCAACGACGAGCCCTCGGTTCTGGCGCGAGTTCATCGCCGCGTGCACTTCCCTGCGCCTGCAGCACGAGCTGACGACGGACGCGTTCGATCAACCAGCCGCCGGCGAGAAACACGAGGCCGAGTCCGATCAGGCTGGCGCGAGCGTCCCACGCTTGTCCATGACCTGCGAGAAGTAGAACGCCAGGACGGTCGCGCCGAATATCACGCCGCGCCCATGTTGATGCGATCGTTTCGCGCTTTCCCTGACGCCCCATGCGGCCATCGCGCCGTTGCGTGCAACCCGCCCACCGGTGATTGCCAGCACCAGCGTACCGCCATAGACCGATCGGACGCCGAACAGCGCCACCGGGCACCCACAGGGCGGCGAGGCCGACGGGCCAGGCCTGGCGCCCGCGAAGCAGACCCGCCACGATCAGCGGACGCCGAGAGTCACGCTCCAACCGATGATCGACAGCGCGCCGGCAGCCGCGTCCCTGCACCGACCAGCCATGGATCACGCACCCGTGAGCGGAGACCCGGCCAGCGCGAACGGGAGCGCTCACACCTCCCAAGGCGGATCACGGCCTTGCGATCGACGCGTCCCTGATCGAACGCCGTGAAGTAGGCGAGCGCCAGGAGCGCGGGCCCGCTCGCGGCAATCCGACGATCGAGGCCGCCGACAGATGCTCGGCAGGCCACCATCCATTCGCCAGGAAGAGCCAGGCCGGCGCCAGAGCGCCGTCAAAAGCACCTGCGGCCACGATCGCAGAATGCCCCAGGCCGCCGCCGCGCCGAACGCCCACATCAGCAACGCCGACGGCCAGTGTTCATCCAGGTTGAAGACGGCCGGCGAGATAGATGCCAGCAATCAAGCGCCATGGTGCCGACGCCGTGGAGCGCCGTGGCCATCGCCGGGAACCGGTCGGCGACGAATGCACCGGTCACGTGAAAGAGCGCGACCAGCGACAAGACCAGGCCGAATCGTGAAGCCGGCGAGATGTCGTCCCAGTGTGCCGACACCAGCAGCAGCACCGCCTCGCGGCGAGCGCCGTAGCGCCGAACCCCAGCGCGAGCCAGATCGCATTATCGCAGGCGATGCGAACCGGCGTTCGCGAGCTCGAACGAGCGAATCCGCGCGGCGGTCTCGGCGTCGATGACCCGGGCGCCAGACCATCGCTTCAGCATGCGATCCACGTCGTGTTCAGCCACGAGCCACCTCCTGCTCCGTGACTTCCACGATAGGCGCTGCGGGTTGCGGTTGTCCTGAGGGAGCTTTGAGAATGCCTGAGAAAAGGTGAGAGGCTAGAAAGGGGGAGTGAGCTGGAAAGGCAGGATGGGAAAGCTTTTCCCTTCCTGCCCTTCCCGCCCTTCCCGCCCCTCCTGCCTTCCTGCCCTCCCGCCTTTCCTGCCTAGCTGGTCACTTGCGCTGTCGGCCGCTTCGGGCTCGGACCGCCCTTGAATGTCAGCAGGTGATCGCGAACCGCCAGGATCTGCCGCTCGGCGCTGCCGCCCATCTGCTGATAAGAACGACTTCGGATAGTCCGGCCAGAACGCGGGCATGCGGGTGCCCGGCAGAATCGGCGCCGGCGCTTTCAGCCACTGCAGAATCCAGTCTGGCTGCAGCCGTTCCGCCGCCATGCGGAGATCGGGCGCCAGATTCGACGTCGGCTGATCCTTCGGAATGCGCGCCGAGCACGTGACACTGCTGGCACTTGAGCAGCTCGAACAGCGCCTTGCCGCCGGCGTCGGCGTTTGGCCGTGAGCGTCACCGTGTCGTGGGTCTGGAACGGCCCGATCGTGTTCGAGATCGCCCCGAAGTACCGGATGACGCCGTTCAGATTCGGATCGTCGAGGCCGAAGGTCGGCATCTTGACGTCGATCCACGGACGGATCGTGATTGGCCCGCGCAGGAACGCGTACAGCCAGTCGGACTGCACGCGCGCGCCCTCGGGCGTCAGCATCGGCGGACCGAGCGACGAGTCCGGCCACGAGCTTCAGGAAGTCGCCGCCGTCGCCCTCGATGATGTGGCAGCCGACGCAGTTGCGCCGGTGCACCAGCGTTCCGGCCCTGGACCAGATTGTCGTAGCGCGCGGATCTGGCCGGCATCGCCTGCGGCCGGCTGGATTTCGCGCTGGAAGCTCATGATCGCCGTGAGCAGCCGATCGACTCTCATCCTCCGAGAAATCGAAGTTCGGCATCCGCAGCTTGTCGAGCGGCGGCAGCACGCGGCCCTCGTCGAACGATCCGCGGATCGTGCAGCTTCGCTCTGAACCATGCGGTCTTCGACGAGTGCGGAATGCCGTTCGACAAACGCGAAGTCGAGGCGCGAGACGAGCTTGCTGCCCTCTCCCGGACAGGTCGGTGCCGATCGGCTGCGTCGTCTCGAAGCCCTTGATCTCGTGGCAGCTGAAGCAGCCGTAGCCGGTTGATGACGCGCTGCCCGAGCGCCGACCTGCTTCGGCCTGCGCGTCGAGCTTCCGGCTTCGGCCTTCGCGTCCTCGAACGGCATCACGGCGCGTGTAGTAATCGAGCAGCACGGCATCGACGGCCGCCTGATCGGGCGTCGCTTTCGCGGCGTCGCCGCCGCGCGCCCTTGAGGCCGGACAGATACGTGGCGACGTCGGCCACCTGCGCATCGGTCAGGCGCAGAGTCCGGCATGTAGGTGGTCGGGCTGTAGTGCTTCGGATCGCGCACCCAGTTGTAGATCCACTCGAAGGTCGTCTTGTTGCCGATGTTCTCGCAGCGGCTGGCCGAAGGTCCGGCCGCGGACCCGCCTCGACGCGCGTCTTCTCGTCGATCGCGTGACAGCCGAGGCAGCCGATCGACTTCGACGATCTGCTCGCCGCGCTTCGCGTCGCCGCGGGCCGGGTTCTTCACCGCGAGCTCGTACGGCGCCGCGTTCGCGAACAGGTATGCGACCGCCGCGTTGATCTCGACTTCGTTCCGCGCCGCGTCTTCGGCGACTGTTCGAATTCGAGCGTACCAGATGCGCGGCATCCACGTCGTCGGCTTTGACCGCGCTTGCGGATTGCGTATCCAGGTCTTCACCCAGTCGGGCGTGAGCTTCGAGTTGATCTTCGTGAGGATCGGGCCAGGCTTCCTGCAGTCCCTCGAATCCCCGGGTCTTGTGGCAGGCGTAGCAGCCGGCGCGCTCGTAGGTGGCGTAGGCGACGTTCAGCTTGTCCGCCTTCGGAATGAACACTTCCTGCTTGTGGCACTTCGCGCACGACGCCTCGGTCATCTTCGCCGGCAGCATCGGGTAGTCCCACAGGTGCGGCTCTTCCCAGTCGAACTCTTCTTCCCACTTCACTCTGCTTGGCGTGCCGCTCCTCGTCGTTCTGCCGCCCGGCATGTGCGACGCGTCGCGGAAGCTCACCGACTGCCCCATGCCCTCGTGGCACACCGTGCAGCCGACTCTGATCCATCGGATGCTGTGACCCGCTGCCCGAGGTAGGTCTCCAGGTTCGGGTGCGGTTTGAACGGCTGCGGATACTTCTCGTAGCCGGTCTGGCGCGATCGATCGCCAGGTGACAGGTCGTGCACCGATCCATCTTCGCGCACCCTCGATGAAGTTCACGTCGTCGACGATGTTCGGCAGCAGATGATCTGCTGGATCTTGATCGTCGGCGCCATGAAGTCGAGCAGCGGCGCGTTGCGGAAGTAGTCCTTGACGCACGCTCGGCGCGAAGCACCGCGAGCCGCTTGCTGCAGGCGCGTTTGCTCGCCGTGGAGCTCGTCGATCTGATTTCTGCGCGGTTCGACAGCGTGCCGGTCAGCTGCGGTCGAGCTGTTTCTGAAGCACGGCGCGTTCGGCGGTGCGTCTTCTCGACGATCAGGTTCAGCTCGGCGAAGCTGCTTTTCCTGTTCGGCGACCGACTCGCCCTCTCGCGCGCGCGTTCGGCGCCTGCGCACCCGCAGACGCTTCGAACTCGTAGCGATCGTGGTCGTAGGTGGCCTTCGCGGAACTGCGCGGCCTGCGACTCGCGATAGAGCCGGGCGTCGAGATCCTTGCAGCTTGCGCCTGCAGCTCGTCCACCTTCTGCTGGTTGGCCGCGACGTTCTTCTCGGCCGTCGGCCTTCTGACGCCTGCAGCTGCTTCAGCTTGTTCTCGATCGACGCCGCGCTGCGCCTGCTTGCAGCTGCGCCTGCGTCACCTGTATCTCGAGCGTTCGACGAAGCGCCGCTGCGTGTTCTTCCACTCGCGGTCGTAGTCGTCCCAGACCATCCAGACGACCGACAGAAACAGGAAGATGCTGGACGCCGCGAAGACGACGTTCAGGAAGTCGACGTTGTAGGCGTGCCCGACGCCCTTCTTTTCAGCCATGAGTGTGCGATCAGATGTTGAAGAAGAATTCCGGAATCGCTGACGATGTATTTCAGGTTGAAGAGCCAGCGCGAGCAGCATCTTGATCGGCAGCGACATCATCATCAGGAAGAGGAACACGCTGACGTAGTACGCGCGGCGCGCCCAGCTTCTCGTAGTAGCTCTTGAAGCCACGGTTTTCGCGCAGAATGCACCGGCAGCGCGAACACGTAGAACAGCACGAACACGATGCCGAATGATCTCCCGCAGGAACCAGATCGTCGGCAGCCCGGTCCTGAACGCGCGAACCCAGATGTACTCCGACAGGTTGACGTTGGTCAGCGCCTCGAGCTTGTGGATGTCCCAGATACTCGAAGGGCCCGAAGAAGTTCCAGTTCGGCCCGCGCAGGAACGTGCCCGAGCACGATCAGCGAGACCCAGCAGAATCGACGAAGCCGAACAGGAAGATGCATGATCTCGGCCTTGCGCTCGTTGAACGTGTAGTAGCCGTTCCCCTTCGGGTTCTTGTCGATGTAAGGAATCGCGATCAGCCCGACGATGATCAGACCTCGGAAGGACGACGCCGGCGAGCCACGGATCGAAGTAGACGAGCATTTCCTGCAGGCCGAGGAAATACCACGGCGCCTTCGATGGATTCGGGCGTCATCGACCGGTTCGCCGGCTGCTCGAGCGGCGCCTTCAGGAAGATCGACCAGACGATCAGGACGACCGAGCAGGCAATCAGCGAGATGAGCTCGGTGTAGACGAGATCGGGCCACACCCAGACGCGGTCGGACTCCGCCTTCTCGATCGGGCCCTTGCCCGCCGTGATCCGCCGATCGTTCAGCACGGCCTCGCGCATCGAGTACCAGATGAGAAAGACGCAGCAGAGAAGATCAGGCCGACGATCGGCACGTTGTCCGGCTTGCCGATGATCAGGCGGAAGTTCGGATCGAAGGCGCCGAACACGAAGAAGACCGTCGAGCAGCCCCATCAGTCCGTAGCCGAACGGTGTTCGACGCGACCTTCTCGCGCTTCCACACCATGACGATGAGCGGCCACCACGGCCAGGATGAAGATACAGCTTCGGGTCGGCCAGGACGTTGATGAAACCCTTGAGAATCCCCATCTGCTATTGATCCTCGTAATTGAAGAACTCAAGAATTCAGAACGGTGCCGCGGTTTGCAACGCCTTCTTAATTCTTGATTCTCAATTCTCTATTTCTAAAGCGGTCCCGAGATTCCGCCGTCCTTGCGGACGCGCCAGAAGTGCACGGCCATCAAGCACCGCGATCACGAGCGGCAGCCCGACGCAGTGCAGCACGTAGAACCGCAGCAGCGCGCCTTCGCCCACGAACGATCCGCCGAGCAGCGCGAACCGCGCGTCGTCGTAGGCGTGAATGAGCGGGACGTCGCCCAGCCGCAGCAGCGCCGCGCCCGGGCCCTCGTGCCCGAGGAACGGCGTCGCGCGCGCCATGTTCGAGCCGACGGTGATGGCCCAGATCGACAGCTGATCCCACGGCAGCAGATAGCCGGTGAACGACAGCAGCAGCGTCAGCACGCAGCATGATCACGCCGACCGACCAGTTGAACTCGCGCGGCGGCTTGTACGAGCCGGTGAGGAACACGCGGAACATGTGCAGCCATCACGGTGATGACCATCGCGTGCGCGCCCCAGCGGTGCATCTCGCGCATGATGCCCAGCGGCACGTGCTCGCGCAGCGCGACGATGTCGGTGTAGGCGTATCTCGAGCGTCGGCCGGTAATAGAACATCAGCAGCAGCGCCGGTGAGCGTGAGCGACAGGAACAGGAAGAAGCTCATGCCGCCCATGCACCAGGTGTAGCGGAGCTTCACGCCCGACTTCCGGATGCGCACCGGATGGAGATGCAGGAAGACGTTCGACAGCATGACGAGCACGCGCGTGCGGTCGCTGTCGGGCCGGTCGTGACGGAAGACCGACTTCCAGATCTGCGTCTCGGTCAGCCAGTTCCAGAACCTGGTGGCCGCGCTCTCTTTGGGATTGATCGTTTTCGCTTCAGCCATATCGCTAGATTCTCAAATCTGAGGCTACGCCTTCAGAAACGCTTCGGGATCGGCCCACTGTCCGAGCTCACTGGAACTTCCGGGACTTGTCGATGAGGAGCTGTCCATCCTCGGCGAGCGCGATGCGGCAGCGCTCGAGCGGCCGGGGGCCGGACCTTCGAAGTTGATCCCGGTTGCCGCCCGGAACCCGCTCCCGTGGCAGGGGCACTTGAACTTGCCTTCGGCCTGCAGATAGTTCGGGGTGCATCCAAGATGCGTGCAGGTGACGAGCAGCGCGAAGAGCCTGCTGGCCTTCTGCGCGATATCGTCTGGCGTCTTGACAATCCAGACGCCGAACTTTTCCTTCCATCGTTCATCGACGCCCATGCCGCACTTCGTTCGGGAAGCCGGCCTTGAACTGCTGCGGCGGCTCGTTGAGCACGTTCGGGAACATGAACCGGCCGGTCGCAGCCAGCGCCGCCGCGGATCGCCGCGGAAAACGCGCCCCAGGCCAGCCCCATCCATGCGCGCCGGTTGAGGAGCGGCGACATGTCGTCGGGATCGCGAGTCGCAGCAGCCGCTTTGGCCGCTGCTGGAGCCGTTGCCGCCGTAGCCTTTGCGGCAGCGCCGCCGGCGGATGCGGCAGTCGTCGTCTTTCCGGCCAGATCGGGAATGACCGCTGGCGGCTTAGGCGCCGCCGGTCGCGGCGCGCGTGTGCAGCTGCGGCGGGCGCAGGAGCGGCGCCGCGGCCGCCGTCCCGGTTCCTTCAGGTTTTGTCTCGTCAGCCATGAATCAGTCCATCTCTCAGAAAAACAAGCCGCGCTAGGATCGTGGAATATTTCACAAAGTCGGACGTTTCGCCAACCTTTACTAATCCCCAACCCCTGATCCCTAACCCCCTGTCCTTGAAAGTGCCCTCGATGGCCGCCTGACGCACTCCTGCAGTGCTCTTGTCCTGCGCTGGCTCAGCGCTTCAATCGACGCCCTGAGCTCGGGGTCCTTCAATGCCGCCGCCGCCCGGACGCCGCTGATCATGACGTCGGCAATCGGGTCCTGATCGCCCGTCTGATCGACCTCGCGCTTGACGACCTGCTCCACGTGACGAACGGTCCATCATCTGCTTGATGACGGGCAACCCTTCGCTCCGTCCATGGCGGGCCAGCCCTACGGCGGCATTCCAGCGCACGTCGGCCGTCGAGTCCTGAAGCGCGGTGCGAAGCGTCACGGCCTGCGCGTCGCCAGGCAACGCGCCGAGCGCGTACACGACCATTTTCCTGATTCCGGGATCGCTCGATTCGTAGAGCGGCTGCAGGCGAGCGACGACGCGCTCGTCGCGCCAGGAGATCCGAGCGCCCAGATGGCGCTGATGCGCGCATCGCCATCGCTGTCGTTCAGCGCGGCGGCCAGCACATCGATGGCGTCGAGTGACAGCGGCGGATCGATGTCGGCCGATGGCCAGCGCGAGAGTAGCGGCGGACGCGCGGAGTCGGCGTCTTTCGCTTCCTGGAATGCCTTCGACCAGCTCGGGGGCAATCCTTCCGTCCGCGCGGACCGCCGGGATCGAGCATCAGCTGAGAGCTCGTGAAAGCCGCCGGCCACTGCTGCCGTACCCATCCGCCGTAGCGGATCTCGCCCAGCGCAGGTGTCGACCGATCGCTCGTCGGCGATCAGCGAACGAAAGCCGAGGAACACGAGCACAGCAATGCCGACAACCGCCAGAGGGATCAAAAAGAACTGAACAGCGAGAGCCGCGTGCAGCTGACGAGCGGGTTTCGAGTCGCGTTTTCGCGCTCGACAAGTTTGTCCATGTAAGGGATCTAGCCAGTGCGAACCGTCTGGATTGCCAGAAGATCGAGCAATTTTTACTACGTATCTCGTTCATCGGTCAAGAGATGAGCTTGAGCCATCGCACGCCTTGCTCAGATCTTCGGGAGCGTCCACGCCCTGCTGGGCCTGGCAATTGCTGCCTTTCTTGTCGCGATATGAGACACTTCCCGCAGTCTCGTCGCTCTGGAAGAACAGGACCTGTGCGATTCCCTCGTTCGCGTAGATCTTCGCCGGGAGCGGCGTCGTGTTCGAGATCTCGATCGTGACGTGCCCTTCCCACTCCGGCTCGAACGGCGTCACGTTGACGATGATCCCGCAGCGCGCGTAGGTGGACTTGCCCAGGCACACCGTCAGGATGTCGCGCGGGATCCGGAAATACTCGATCGTGCGCGCCAGCGCGAACGAGTTGGGCGGGATGATGCAGACGTCCGCCTTGATGTCCACGAACGACCTCGGATCGAAGTTCTTCGGGTCGACGAGCGTGTTGTAGACGTTGGTGAAGACCTTGAACTCGTCGGCCACCCGGATGTCGTAGCCGTACGACGACACGCCGTAGGAGACGCACGCCGGCGCGCGCCTGGCTCTCGACGAACGGCTCGATCATGCGGTGCTCGAGCGCCATCTTCTTGATCCAGCGGTCAGGTTTGATGGACATGAGTTGCGGTCCTCGGCCACGGCCTGGTCAACGCCGGAACGAGCGCAAACAGGAGCGTCAGAAGGATACTCAAAACGATGGACGTCGCGAGCGGGAAGTAGAACTGAAAAGTTGCCGCGCTTGACGACGATGTCGCCGGGAGAGACGGAAGAGAGGGACACCGAACATCATGACCAGGCCGAGCGGCTGCGATGGCGAGCCCGATCAGGACGAGCGTCTTGCCCACCGGATTGCTTCAGGCAAGCTCGACGCCAGCGAAGAAATAGCCGATCTCGTCACGCCGCCGTCTCGGGCGCATCGGAGCCGTGCGTGGCATTCCGCTCGATTGACTGAGCGAACTCCTTGCGAATCGTCCCGGCGTCGGCCTTGGCGGGGTCGGTCGCGCCCATCAGCGTCCGCCACTTCCGAATCGCGTCCGGCGCTTCCAGCACCAGCACGATCGAGGGTCCCGACGACATGAATCCCGTCAGGCTCGCGGAAGAACGGCCGCGCCCGATGGACGGCGTAGAAGCCTTCGGCCTCGCGCGGCGACAGGTGAACCCGCGCATCGCGCGGATCTCGAAGCCTTCGTCCTCGATGCGCTGAATGATGCGGCTGGCGACGCGGCGCTCGACGGCGTCGGGTTTTATGATGGCGAGGGTGCGTTCAGTCACAGGACGATTATACCGAGCGCGGATCAGAATCTGCCAACTGTAAGGCCCAACGCTGCTGCAAAATTTTCAATTGTCGATCTCGTGATTGTCGATTTGATTGGCGATTTCACGAATTAGTTTGATGGCATTCGTCGTGCGAACGCGGGCGGCATGGACGCTCAAAGCCTGCGAGACCGGACGCAACGATTCGCGGTTCGCGCCATCAAATTCTGTCGAACACTTCCTGGTACATGGGAGGCGCGTCGAATCGGCGGCCAATTGATTGACAGCGCGACGTCCAGTGTACGCGAACTACCGAGCGACCTGCAGAGCGCGCTCGAGAGCCGAGTTCATTGCAAAGATCGGACTGGTTGCCGAGGAATCGGACGAGAGTCTTGGATGGCTCGAATTGATTTCGGCGCTGGATCTCAGCAACAGTCCGGAACTGACCTGGCTACGATCGGAGGCGAACGAACTATTGGCTATCTTCGCCGCCTCCCAGAAGACCGCACGCGAGAACTCGGCGCTCCGGAAAATCGACAATCATCCAATCGACAATCGAAGATTACCTGAGCGATTCCATAATCTCTTCGAGCGCCTCTTTACCCGGGCGCACTCTCTCCAGGGGCAGAGACGCCAGCGGCTCGTCGACGACGTTCAGCTGCGTCGAGGAAATCGTCGCGATCGGGCTCGATGTAGATGATGCCGGTGGCGAACTCGCCGCGGCGCGCGCGTCTCGTGCAGCCGCTTGAGCGCCGAGATCTTGTCCGTCGGGATCGTAGTCCTCTTCGAGCTTCTTCAGAAACAGCTTCGACCCGTCGTGCATCGTCACTTCCTGGGTCGTGCCCGGCGCGTAGTCGACGCTGATGTCCTCGAAGAACGGCACGAAGCTGACTTCCTCGAGCGGATCGTCGTGATCCTTCACGTAGGCGTAGCTCTTGGTCGACCCTTCGTGATCGTTGAAGGTCACGCACGGCGAGATGACGTCGAGCATCACGGTGCCGCGATGCGCGAGCGCCGCCTTGAGCAGCGAGAGCAGCTGCTTCTTGTCGCCCGAGAACGATCGCGCGACGAACGTGGCGCCCGAGCTCGACGGCCAGCGCGCAGGTGTCGATCGGCGGCAGGTCGTTGACGACGCCGGTCTTGAGCTTCGAGCCGAGATCGGCGGTCGGCGAGAACTGCCCCTTCGTGAGGCCGTAGCAGCCGTTGTCTTCGATGATGTAGATGATCGGCAGATTGCGCCGCATCAGGTGGCACGAACTGGCCGATGCCGATGGCGCCCGTGTCGCCGTCGCCGCTGATGCCGATCGCGATGAGCTTGCTCGTTGGCCAGCATCGCGCCGGTGCCGACCGACGGCATGCGGCCGTGGACGGCGTTGAAGCCGTGCGACGCTGCCGAGGAAATACGCCGGGCTCTTGCTCGAGCACCCGATGCCCGACAGCTTCACGACGCGGCTCGGATCGACGCCCATCTCGTAGAACGCGTCGATGATGCGCTCGGAAATCGAGTTGTGGCCGCAGCCGGCGCACAGGGTCGTCTTGCTGCCCTTGTAGGCGATGCGTTTCCAGTCCGATTCGATTTGTTTTGCCATTATTCTCCGCCGGCCGACCCGGGCGCTCATCGCAACAGTCGTTTTCTTCGCGACCTCGAAGCCTTCCTGCGACAGCATGCTCGTCGGTGACGCGTGCGCGCGTCGAGCGGGAGGCCGTCGTAGTGCAGCACGCTGCGCAGCTTCTTCTGCGCGATCCGGGCTGAGGTCCAGCTTCATCAGCTGCAACAGCTGCGCGTCGCGGTTCTGCTCGATCACGTAGATTCGGTCGTGCGCGTCGATGAACTTCACCAGATCGTCGGTGAACGGATACGCCGCGGAGCCGGTAGTACGACGTCTTGACGTCGGTCTCCTCGCGCAGCTGATCGCGGCTCTCCGTGATCGCCCAGTGCGAGGTGCCGTAGCCGATGCAGCCGATCTTCGCGCCGGCGTCACGATCGACCTCCGGCTTCGGCACGAACTTGCGCGCCGTCTCGAACTTGCGCGACAGCCGGTCCATGTTCTCGACGTAGTCGTCCGGGCGCTCGCTGTACTGCGCCTTGGCGTTGTGGCCGGAGCCGCGGGCGAAGTACGCCGGCATGCCGTCGCCAGGGATCGGTCCGGTAGGGGATGCCGTCGCCGTCGACGTCCTTGTAGCGGCCCCACTCGCCGAGCTTCTTGAGCATCTCCGGCGTGAGGCAGCTTGCCGCGGTTGATCGGCGTGGTCGGGATACTTGAACGCGTCCGACATCCAGTTGTTCATGCCCAGGTCGAGGTCGAGCATCACGAAGATCGGCGTCTGGAACTGCTCGGCCAGCTCGAACGCCTCCTGCGACATCGTGTAGCACTCCTCGACCGAGGACGGGATCAGCATGATGTGCTTGGTGTCGCCGTGCGAGAGGAACGCGGTCGTGAGCAGGTCGCCCTGCGCCGTGCGCGTCGGCAGACCGGTTGACGGCCCGACGCGCTGCACGTCGAAAATGACCGCCGGCGTCTCGGCGTAGTACGCGAGGCCGGTGAACTCGCTCATCAGCGAGATGCCGGGGCCGGCCGTGGCGGTCATCGACGCGCGCGCCCGCCCAGCTCGCGCCAATCACCATGCCGAGCGACGCAATTTCGTCCTCCGCCTGCACGATCGCGAAGGTCGCCTTGCCCGGTCGCCTTGTCGATCCGGTACTTCTTCATGTACCCGATGAGCGACTCGCACAAGCGACGAGGACGGCGTGATCGGATACCACGCCACCACGGTGACGCCGGCCATCATGCAGCCGATCGCGGCGGCGGCGTTGCCCTCGATCAGAATCTTGCCGGCCGTCTCGTTCATCGGCTCGATGACGAACGGATCCTGCTTCGTGAAGTTCGCTTCGGCGTAGTCCCAGCCGGCCTTGAGCGCGCCGGTGTTCAGCGTGACGGCCTTGGCCTTCTTGCCCAGCTGCTTGGCGAGCGCCTGCTCCATCAGCGCCAGGTCGATGCCGAGGAGCTTCGCCAGGATGCCGTCGTAGATCATGTTGCTGCACGAGGCGCCGCAGCTTGGCGTCGGGACACACCGGCGCGACGAGCTTGTCGAACGGCACCGGATAGAACACCAGGTCGTTGCGCAGCGTGTTCAGCTTCAGCGGTTCGTCGTAGACGACCGCGGCGCCCGGATCGAGCGTCAGCACGTCTTCCTTCGCCGTCTCCGGGTTCATCGCGACGAGGAAATCGACTTCCTTCTTGCGCGCGATGTAGCGGCGCTTGCTGGCGCGAATCGTACTCACGTGGGCAGTCCCGCGATGTTCGACGGGAACATGTTCTTGCCCGACACCGGCACGCCCATCAGCAGGATCGAGCTGAGCAGCACCATGTTTGCGGTCTGGCTGCCCGATCCGTTGACGGTCGCGACCTGAATGCTGAAATCGTTGACTACGCGCTGGGCGCGTCCGCTGCGCACGTTGCTCCTGAACGGCAAGGTCTGTCGGTGACATGCGTCGAGTTCCTCTAAATGGGGCCTTTAAAGAAGTAGCGCGATCCCTGCGCTCGTTCAAGCGCAGGGTGATGATCCAACTGATTATAACATGCGGGTTTGCACGCGACCGCAGATCAGGGCTACCGCTCTGCAGTCAGTTCCTTGACCGCACTTCCCATATCGGCGGGACTCTTCACGACCTTGACACCGGCTGCACTGAGCGCGGCCATCTTCTCGGCCGCCGTGCCCTTGCCGCCGGCGATGATGGCGCCGGCGTGACCCATACGGCGTCCCGGCGGCGCGGTCTGCCCGGCGATGAACGCCACGACGGGCTTCTTGAAGTTCGCCTTGATCCACGCGGCGGCTTCTTCTTCGGCACTGCCGCCGATTTCGCCGATCATGATCACGGCCTCGGTATCCGCATCCGCGGCAAACAACTTCAGCGCGTCGATGTGCGTCGTCCCGATCAGCGGATCTCCGCCGATGCCGATGCAGGTCGTCTGGCCGAGCCCGACGCGGGTCAACTGGTGGATCGCTTCGTAGGTCAGCGTGCCGCTCTTCGAGACGATGCCGACGCGGCCTTCCTTGCAGATGTGTCCGGGGATGATGCCCGCCTTGGCTTTCCCCGCCGAGATGATGCCCGGACAATTCGGACCGATCAGGCGCGTCGCCGGCCGTGACTTGAGGAACGTCATCGCGCGCATCATGTCGAGCGTTGGAATGCCTTCCGTGATGCAGACCACGAGCGGCAATCCCGGCGTCGGCGGCTTCCATCACGGCGTCGGCCGCAAAACCCGGCGGCACGAAAATCACCGACGCGTTCGCACCGGTCTTCTTCGATCGGCCTGGCGCACGGTGTCGAAGATCGGCCAGCCCTCGTGCGTCGTCCCGCCTTTGCCTGGCGTGACCCCGCCGACGACCGTGGTCCCGTACGCGGCAGCCTGCTTGGCGTGAAACGTCCCTTCGCGGCCGGTGAGGCCCTGGACGATCAGCCGCGTCGATTTATCAATCAGTACAGACATGAAAATGGCGAGTTGGAGACCTAGTACTTGGTGAATGACTCTCCATGCCCTCACCACTTCGTTTGTTACCCAGCCAACTGGACGACCTTGGTGGCCGCCTCTCCCATCGAGTCCGCCGTCGTGAAGTTCATGCCGCTCTCGTCGAAGCAGGCGCTTTCCTTCGTCGACGTTGGTGCCTTCCATCCGGATGACGATCGGGACGGGCACGCCCAGTTCCTTCACGGCGGCAATGACGCCCTGCGCCAGGACGTCGCAGCGCAGGATGCCGCCGAAGATGTTGATCAGCACGGCCTTCACGTTGCTGGATCCGACATCAGGATCTTGAAGGCGTTCCGGATCTGCTCGGCGTTGGCGCCGCCGCCGACGTCCAGGAAGTTCGCCGGCTCCCCGCCCGCCAGCTTGATGATGTCCATCGTCGCCATCGCGAGGCCGGCGCCGTTGACCATGCAGCCGATGTTGCCGTCGAGGTGAATGTAGTTCGAGCGAGAACTTCGACGCCTCGATCTCGAGCGGATCTTCCTCGCCGAGATCGCGCAGCTCGCTGGATGTCCGGGTGACGGTAGAGCGCGTTGTCGTCGAAGTTCATCTTGGCGTCGAGCGCGAGCAGATCGCCGGCCGCGGTCGACGACGAGCGGATTGATCTCGACGAGCGAGGCGTCGGTGGCCGACGAACGCGTCGTACAGCGCAGTCAGCAGGCTGACGGCCTTGTTCACCTGCGGGCCCTCGAGCCCGATGCGCAAAGCCGAGCTGGCGCGCCTCGAACGGCACGAGCCCGACGCCGGGCTCGATGTAGACGCGAATGATCTGCTCGGGCGTCTTCGCCGCGACTTCCTCGATGTCCATGCCGCCGGCGGCGCTCGCCATCATCACCGGCTTGCCGGACGCGCGATCGAGCACGATGCTCAGATAGAGCTCGCGCGTCATCTGCAGCCCTTCTTCGACGAGCACGCGCGCAGACGACGCGGCCCTTCCGGGCCGGTCTGATGCGTGACGAGCGTCATCCCGATCATCGACGCGGCGATCTGCTCGGCTTCGTCGGGCGACTTCGCGAGCTTCACGCCGCCGCCCTTGCCGCGTCCTCCGGCGTGAATCTGCGCCTTGACGACGACGGTGCCCGCCGCCCAGGCGCCGAGCGATCTCTCCAGCATCAGCGGCGTTGAATGCAACTTCGCCCCGGGGCACCGGGACGCCGGAACCGGGCAAGAATGGCTTTGGCTTGAGTACTCGTGGATTTTCACGACAGACGCGGAACTCCTGATGCTAACTTGCGGACTCGCTCGAGCGCAACAGTAAACTCACGCGTACATGCCCTCACGAATGCGGGTATTCGGTTCCTCGGTCGGTACCAAACTCCTCATCGGCACAACCGGCGTCCTGCTTTTCCTGTATCTGGTTCTTCACATCGTCGGGAACGTGATCGTTTTCTCTCGGACCCGAGACCTTCAACGGGTACTCGCACTTTCTTCTGAGCAACCCGCTGATCTATCCGATCGAGATCGGGCTTGCGCTCATGTTTCTCGGTTCACGTCTACAAGGCGATCGCGATGACGGCCGCGAACCGGAGCGCGCGCCCGGTCGGATATGCGCAGAAGAAGCATGCGGGTCCGCCCAGCCGCAAGACGATCGCTTCGTCGACGATGATCCTCTCGGGCCTCTGGCTGCTGCTGTTCATCATCATCCACGTGCGGACGTTCAAGTTCGGCGCGGATGCAAAGCGGCAGGCGGCGTCAGGGATCTCTATCGTCTCGAGATGGAAAACTTCAGCAACCCGCTGACGGTCGCGCTTCTACGTCGTCAGCATGCTGATCGTCGGATCGCATTTGTGGCACGGCGTCGGCGAGCTCGTTCCAGTCGCTCGGCATCGACAACCCCAAGTGGACGCCGCGGATTCTCGCGTTCGGCAAGATTGCGGCCGTCGCTCATCGCCGGCGGATTCGTCGCGATTGCCATCTGGGCCTTCACGCAGGGAGCCGGGGCATGACGCTCGACGCCAGAATCCCGGCCGGCCCGGTCGCCGAGAAGTGGGATCGCCACAAGTTCGAGATGAAGCTGGTCAATCCCGCCAACAAGCGGAAGTACACCGTGATCGTCGTCGGGCACGGGTCTGGCCGGCGCGTCGGCCGCCGCGTCGCTCGGCGAGCTTGGCTACAACGTCCTGAACTTCTGCATCCAGGACAGCCCGCGCCGCGCGCACAGCATCGCGGCGCAGGGCGGCATCAACGCCGCGAAGAACTACCAGAACGACGGCGACAGCATCTATCGGCTGTTCTACGACACCGTCAAGGGCGGCGACTACCGGTCGCGCGAAGCCAACGTCTACCGGCTGGCGCAGCTGAGCGTCAACATCATCGACCAGTGCGTCGCCCAGGGCGTGCCGTTCGCGCGCGAGTACGGCGGCCTGCTCGACAACCGCTCGTTCGGCGGCGCGCAGGTCTCGCGAACCTTCTACGCGCGCGGCCAGACCGGCCAGCAGCTGCTGCTCGGCGCCTACCAGTCGCTGATGCGGCAGGTGCACGAGAAGAGGGTGAAGCTGTTCGCCCGCCGCGAGATGCTCGACCTGGTCGTCGTCGACGGGCAGTGCGCGCGGCATCATCATGCCGCAATCTCACGACGGGCGCGCTCGAGCGCCACGTCGGCGACGCCGTGATCCTGGCCACCGGCGGCTACGGCACGGCCTACTACCTGTCGACCAACGCCGGTGAATTCGAACGTCACCGCCGCGTGGCGCGCGCACAAGCGCGGCGCGCTCTTCGCGAACCCGTGCTTCACGCAGATCCACCCGACCTGCATCCCGGTCAGCGGCGACCATCAGTCGAAGCTCACGCTGATGAGCGAGAGCCTGCGCAACGACGGGCGCGTGTGGGTGCCGAAAAAGAAGGGCGACGCGCGTCCGCCGGATCAGATTCCCGAGGACGAGCGCGACTACTACCTCGAGCGAAAGTATCCGAGCTTCGGCAACCTCGTGCCGCGCGACGTGGCATCGCGCAACGCCAAGCAGGTCTGCGACGACGGCCGCGGCGTCGGCGACAGCGGCCTGGCTGTCTACCTCGACTTCACGGACGCCATCAAGCGGCTCGGCGTCGACGTCGATCAGCGAGCAGCTACGGCAACCTCTTCCACATGTACACGAAGATCACCGACGAGGACGCGTACAAGGTCCCGATGCGCATCTACCCCGCCATCCACTACACGATGGGCGGGCTCTGGGTCGACTACAACCTGATGAGCAACATCCCGGGCCTGCACGTGCTCGGCGAGGCGAACTTCTCGGACCACGGCGCGAATCGCCTCGGCGCCAGCGCGCTGATGCAGGGCCTGGCCGACGGCTACTTCGTCATCCCGTACACCATCGGTCACTACCTGGCCAGCACGCCGCTGCCGAAGGTCACGACCGATCACGACGCCTTCAAGGAGGCGGCCGACAACGCACAGAACGGCATCAACCGGCTGCTCGCGGTCAAAGGCACGCGGACCATTCGCGAGATTCACCGCGAGCTCGGCCGGATCATGTGGGACGACGTCGGGATGGCGCGCAGCGAGGCAAGCCTGCGGCGCGCGCTCGGCGCGATTCCCAAGCTGCGGGAAGAGTTCTGGCACAACGTCTCGGTGCCCGGCACGCCCGACAATCTGAATCAGAGCCTCGAATACGCCGGCCGTGTCGCCGACTACCTCGAGTTCGCCGAGCTGCTCGCGCTCGACGCGCTCCATCGCCGCGAGTCGTGCGGCGGCCACTTCCGCGAGGAGAGCCAGACGCCCGAAGGCGAGGCCCTGCGCGACGACGCCAATTTCACCTACGTGGCGGCCTGGGAATTCAACGGTGTCGGGCCAGCAGCCGGAGCTGCACAAGGAGCCGCTGGCGTTCGAAGAGGTTCATCCGACGCAGAGGTCGTACAAGTAGCGGGCTCAGGATCTAGGGCTTGGCTCGGGCGTTCGTCGACTTCGAGCCTCAGCTCTCTGAGCCTAAAGCCTGACGCCGATCGAGGATCATCGTGAGGCTCAACTCTCGAAGATCTGGCGACAGGCGGGACCGAACGTGGCGGGACAGCTCGTGGAATACTACCGCTGACCACGTGTCGCCCGGACATGTCGTTTCTCGAGATGCTGGACGTCGTCAACGAAGGCCTGATCAAGAAGGGCCAGGACGCGATCGCCTTCGACTCGGACTGCCGCGAAGGCATCTGCGGGCATGTGCAGCCTCGTCGTCAACGGCGATCCCGCACGGTCCGGACCGCGGCACGACCGTCTGCCAGCTCCACATGCGCCGGTTCAAGGACGGCGACACGATCACCGATCGAGCCCTGGCGCGCCAAGGCGTTCCCGGTCGTCAAGGACCTGGTCGTCGATCGCAGCGCGTTCGATCGCATCATCGCGCGCGGGCGGCTACGTGTCGGTCAACTGCGGCGGCGCGCCCGACGGCAACGCGATCCCGATTCCCGAAGGACGTCGCCGAGCTCGCCATGGACGTCGGCCGCCTGCATCGGCTGCGGCGCCTGCGTGGCGGCCTGCAAGAACGCGTCGGCCCATCTCTTCATGAGCGCGAAGATCTCGCATCTCGCGCTCGCTGCCGCAGGGCACAGGTCGAAGCGCACGCGCCGCGTCGTGCGCGATGGTCGCAGCAGGCGGATGCCGAAGGCTTCGGCAGCTGCTCGAACGAAGGCGAGTGCGAAGCCGTCTGCCCGAAGGAGATCCCGATCTCGAACATCGCGCGGATGACGCGGGACTACGTCCGCGCGATGCTGGGGACCTTGGGGACGCCGCCTACTCTGACTGAAGACCCGCGTCCCGCGACTTTCCGACCTGCTTCTGCTTCGCCTTATACATCGCAGCATCCGCATCCCGCAGGACTGCGCTCGCGTCCCGATACGTGTTGTCCACCAGCAGGATGCCGATACTCGCCGGGCAGTAAGGCGTCGTGCCGGCAATCTCGTGCGGCCTGTTGAGAAACTCCGCAACGCGGTCCGCGACCGCCTTGGCGCCCTCGACGCCGGCGACTTGCGGCAGGAGCGCCACGGAATTCGTCGCCGCCGACGCGTGCGGGCACGTCACCCGCTCGCACACCGGTTCGAATTCTCGACGCGACCTCGCGAAGCAACGCATCACCGGCGTCGTGACCGAACCGATCGTTGACCTGCTTGAAATCGTCCAGGTCCATACGCCAGCACCGCGAACGGCTGCTCGTGACGATCGGCGCGCGCAAGCTCGGTCCGCAACAGGTCGAACAGCAGGACGCGGTTGGCCAGCCCGGTGAGCTCGTCGGACAGGCGCGGCGTGGCGAAGTTTCTCTTCGGCCTCGCGCTTGATGGTGATGTCCCAGATGCTGGCGACGATCACCGGCCGGCCGTCGAGCCCGAGCGCACCGAGGAAAGCAACGCGCCCAGTAGGTGGATCCGTCTGCCCTGTTTGAGCTGGACCTCGCGCTCGACGATGCGCCCGTCCTTTCGATGTCCGCGAGCAAGATCTTCCGCTGCTTGGGGTCGGCGTAAAACTCCGGGGCCCGGCGCCCCAGCGCTTTGTCGACCGGCAGGCCGAACAGCTGCGCCAACCGCCGCGTTCGCATAGATCAGCTCGCCTTCGACGGTGCTGACGATCATCGGGAGTGGTGAGGCTTCCAAAATGGCGCGAAACCGGTGTTCGCTGTCTCGCAGGGCGCGCTCGGTCTGATCGCGGCGATCAGCCTCGATCGACAACGCGATGCTCTGGCCGACCGACATCGCAAACAGCTGCTCGTCCCGCGTCCAGGTTCTCGCGTTGCCCTGATGCTCGTGGCAGACGACGCCGTGGAGCGTGCCGCCCAGAAAGACCGGAACGTCGAGCATCGCCGCGATGCCCTTGGGCCGCAGATAGACGTCCGGTGAATTCGCTGGTGCGAGCATCGCGTCCGCGCATCATCCGCCGCAATGAGGCTGTCCGGTCTTGAGCGCCTTGAAGATACCGCGGGAATTCACGCGAGGTCAGCACCGCGCCCGACTCGTGTTTGTCCTCGCGGAGGAGAGTACAGCTCTTCGCAGTGGATCGACTGGAGTCCGCTGCCGCTTTTCAGCGACCAGAAGCTGACGCGCGCCACATCCAGCGTCGTCGCGTCCAGGCGGGCAATTTCGCGAAGACGAAGAGGAAACGGCTGGTAGCCAAGCGAAGCAATCCGGTAGAGTGCGGCTTCCTGGCGCAGGACACGCTGGACAACCTCGGCCAGAGCGGCGTGTGTTCCACCTGCTCGTGCGGCCTCCGGCTTGTTCGGAGCGCGGGCGCCTAACGCGACGTGCGACACGACTGCCCGCCATTTTCAACGCATCTTCAATGCTTAGACTTTTATGACGTCGACGAGCTCTTTGACGGCCCCCGCGGATTTCTTCAGCGCCGCGTCTTCTTCAGACGTCAGCTTGATTTGCACAATCTGTTCCACGCCCCTGGCCCCGAGTTTCACGGGCACTCCCACGAACAGATCCCTGAACCCATACTCGCCCTGGAGGAACACGGAACAAGGCAATATCTTCTTTTTATCCTTCAGAATGCACTCGACCATTTCCGCGGCGGCCGCGCCGGGTGCGTACCAGGCGCTCGTGCCGACCAGCTTGGTAATCTCCGCGCCGCCGTCAGCGGTTCGCTTACAAATTGCTGCGATCCGCTCCGAAGACAGCAACTCTGTTATCGGGACGCCCGGCCACGGTGGAATAACGCGGCAGCGGCACCATCGTGTCGCCGTGGCCCCCGAGCACGAACGCATGGATATTCTTCGACCGAGACATTCAATTCCATGGCGATGAACGTGCGCATGCGTGCATGAGTCGAGCACACCAGCCATGCCGATCACGCGCTCGCGCGGGAATCCGCTCAATCGGTAGACCGCCTGGCACATCGCATCGAGCGGGTTGGCCACGGGCACGATGATGCAGTTTGGCGAGTATTTCACGACTTCGGCGGTCACCGCCTTCATGATCCCGAAGTTGACGTTCAGCAGGTCGTCGCGGCTCATGCCCGGCTTGCGCGGCACGCCGGAGGTGATCACAACCACATCGGAATTCGCCGTCGCCGAGTAATCGGATCCGCCAATCACCCGGCTGTCCGAGCCGGTGATCGGACAAGACTCCAGCATGTCGAGCGCAATGCCGGACGCCTTCTGATCGGCAATATCGACGATGACGACATCGGCGAGCTCCCGATCGGCGATGCATCGCGCGACCGTGGACCCGACGTTTCCTGCTCCGCCCACGACGGTGACTTTGCGATTCATTCGTGACGTCTCCACCCGGCTCGAAGCTCTGCACCCTGATGAGCCCAAAGCCCTACATGTGTGCGAATCATTGCGTCGGCGAACTCCGACGTTTTCAGTTCCTTCGCGTTGTCCATCAGCCGCGCGAAGTCGTAGGTGACCTGTCTTGGCGGCGATGGCGCCGTCCATGCCCTTCACGATCAGGTCGGCGGCCTCGTTCCAGCCCGAGGTGGCGCAGCATCATCTCGCCCGAGAGGATGACCGAGCCCGGGTTGACCTTGTCCTGGTCGGCGTACTTCGGCGCGGTGCCGTGCGTGGCCTCGAAGACCGCGTGGCCGGTGACGTAGTTGATGTTGCCGCCCGGCGCGATGCCGATGCCGCCGACCTGCGCCGCGAGAGCGTCGGACAGGTAGTCGCCGTTCAGGTTCAGCGTGGCGATGACGTCGAACTCGTCGGGACGCGTCAGCACCTGCTGCAGCGTGATGTCGGCGATCGCATCCTTGATCACAAGGCCGGCGCCCGGTTTCCCGTCCGGGAATCCTGCACCAGGGTCCGCCGTCGATCTCCACTGCACCGAAGAAGTTCTTTCGCGACCTCGTAGCCCCAGTCGCGGAAGGCGCCTTCGGTGAACTTCATGATGTTGCCCTTGTGCACGAGCGTGACGCTCTTGCGCTCGATTCTTGATCGGCGTAGCCGATCGCGCTGTGCACGAGCCGTTCGGTGCCGAGGTGGCTGATCGGCTTGAGGCCGATGCCCACCTCGACCGCCGACCTGGCGCTTCAGGCGCGCCGATCGCCTCGAGCTGCTGCCTGCCACCTGTCCGACGCTTCGACGAGTTCCAAACCGGATCTTGCTTGAACTCCTTCGGGAACTCCCGTTGCGAAGAAGTCGAGCAGCTTCTGTGGCTTCCGGCGTACCCGGCGGCGTACTCGATGCCCGGCGTAGATGTCTTCGGTGTTCTCGCGGAAGATCACCATGTCGACCTTCTCGGGATGCTTCACCGGCGACGGCACGCCCTTGTAACCAGCGGACCGGACGCAGGCAGACGTAACAGGTCGAGCATCTGACGCAGCGCGACGTTCAGCGATCGGATGCCGCCGCCGACCGGCGTCGTCAGCGGGCCCTTGATGCCGACCAGATACTTGCGGAACGCTTCGACCGTGTCGTCGGGCAGCCAGTTGTTGAATTGCTTGAAGCTTTTCTCGCCGGCGTAGACTTCGAGCCAGGCGATCTTGCGTTTGCCGCCGTAGGCTTTGTGCACGGCTGCATCGAGCACGCGAACCGCTCGCGCGCCAGATGTCGGGGCCGGTTCCATCGCCTTCGATGAACGGAATGATCGGATCGTCGGGCACAACCAGACGTCCGTTGCGCAGTGTGATGGCGGTTCCCGTAGCTGGCGCGATCTGGTGACATGGTCGGTTCATCAAAGTTCGCGCTTTAGGTCAGTTCCCCCGCGGCGATCGGATGGTTCTCCACAGAAACTGTGGAAAGCCTGTGGGAAAACTTCGTGCGTTACGGCGTTGTGACGCGTCATTCCGGAATGTTTTAGCGTTTTGCACCACAGGCAGGGCGACGGAAGTCGCGCGATCGATTCAACGTCTGTCGTCGCTCGTTAGAGCCAGCAAAACCTACGGATTATACTGTAGCCCTCCGTCTCCACTCCGAGTGACCATGAATCGACCAGCGGCCGCGCGCGCGCCGAACCACACAGACACCATGAAAATCGTAGTCGCCGACGATCTGCCGGAGTCGGCGATCGAACTGCCTCAGCGCCGAAACGCGGATGGACCGTCGACGCCGAAGTCCGGGTCGAAGCGCCGTCGGAACTGGCTGCGCGACCTGGCCGACGCCGACGCGCTGCTGGTGCGCAGCGCCACGAAGGTCACGACGAGTCTGCTTGGCGGCCGCGACCCGGCTCCGCATCGTCGGCCGCGCCGGCACCGGCGTCGACAACATCGACGTCGCGGCGCGCGAGCGCCGCGGCGTGCTCGTCGTCAACGCGCCCGGGCGCCAACAGCATCAGCGTCGCCGAACACGCCTGCGCGCTGATGCTGGCGCTGGCGCGTGCGGTGCCAGCCGCCGACCGCGCGATGAAAGACGGGCAAGTGGGAAAAAGAAGTTCGTCGGCAGCGAGCTTCGCGGCAAGACGCTCGGCATCGCCGGCCTGGGCCGCATCGGCCAGAAGTCGCCAGTGCGGGCGCGCGCCTTCGGCATGCAGCGTCGTCGCGCACGATCCGTTCATCTCGGACAGAGATCGCGGACGGCATCGGCGTCGCAGCTGCTGTCGCTCGACGACGCTCTGCGCGAGGCCGGACTACCTCACGCTGCACCTCCCGTCGACGCCGGAAACCAGGCACATCGTTCAACGACGCGCGATTTGCGCGCATGCAAGCCCGGCATCCGCATCGATCAACACGGCGCGCGGCGATCTGATTGACGAAGCGGCGCTGGCCGGCGCCATCGAAGCCGGCATCGGTCGCCGGCGCGGCGCTCGACGTCTTCGAGAACGAGCCGCCGGCAGACTGGGCGCTCGCCACGACTGCCGCAGGTGGTCGCCACGCCACACATCGCGGCGTCCACCGAGGAGGCGCAGGAGCTCGTCGGCCTCGATACCGCCGCCGCCGTCCGCGATTTCCTGCGCGACGGCGTGGTGCGAAACGCCGTGAACTTTCCGTCGATGCCACCCGGAGGAGCTCCAGCGGCTTCAGCCGTGGATCCGGCTGTCCGAGCACCTCGCGTCGATCGCGGTCCAGATGGGCGCGGCGCGCGTCGAGACGATCGCGCTTCGCTACTACGGCGCGCTGGCCGAGAGCCAGCGCGCGTCGGAGATCCTCGCGGCCAGCGCCGCGGCCGGCGTCCTGCGGCCGATCCTCGTCGAGCGGCGTCTCCATCGTGAACGCGCGCCACGGTCGCGCGCGAGCGCGGGATCGAGATCGTCGAGACGCGCAGCACGCGGCCGCGGCATTTCACGAGCCTCGTCTCGTTCAAGCTGCACACGAGCGACGGCGAGCGCTGGGTGGAGGGCACGGTGTTCGAACCGAACAGCCCGCGGCTCGTCTCGGTCCGCGGCGTCGGCGTCGAAGCGCCGCTTGTCCGGCACGATGCTGATCATCGCGAACGACGATCAGCCCGGCGTGATTGGCGAAGTCGGCACCATCCTCGGCCGACTGCGGCGTGAACATCGCCACCTTCGCGCTCGGGCGCAGCGACGACCGGCGCGATCGGCGTCGTCAACGTCGACGAGGATGCCAGCGCGCCTGGTGCGCTGGAAAAAGGCGGTCGAGGCCATCAGACGAGTGGCCGCCGTGCGCGACGTGTGGCTCGTGGCTGTCTGCCTAGACTCGCGGACGCGCTCCGGCATCACCGAATCGACACGCGAGAATGACCGCGGGCTTGACCGTGGCCACGAGGCGGGTGCCTCCGGCAAACGGCTCGCCGTCCACGTGAAGGCGATCGGCGCGCTCTCGATGGTCGCGGACTCAATCGGCCGGATCGACACGCCTCGCAAGCTGGCGACGCCGCCGGTAAAGAGCCGCGGAACGGCGAGCAGCGTCCTCACGCGCGACACCTCTTCGAAGACCACGAGATCGAGGCGTCCGTCATCCAGGCGCGCGTCAGGCGCGATCACGGCGCCGTTGCCGAACTGCGGCGAGTTGGCAATCGTCACGAGCAAAGCCGTCTTCGAGGAGATCTGCCCCGTCGATGCGTGTTCCGGCACGCTTGTAACGGACCAGTTCGCGCGCGACGATCCGCACGTAACCCGCCAGCCCCGGCCGCCGACCTTCTCGCGGTCGAAACACCCGGCGCACGTGCGCGTCAAACCCGACTCCCGCGAGACTGAAAAACAGGTGGCCGTCGATCTCTCCGGCGTCGATGCGCCGCGGTGTTGCCCGGACCGCCTCCAGGATCGCCTGCCGCGGATCGCGCGGCGACACCAAGCGCTCGCGCCAGTCCGTTGCCGGAGCCGGCCCGGAACGATCGCCAGGGCAATCTCGCGAGAGACGAGCGCCGAACCGATTTCGTTGATGGTGCCATCCACCGCCCCAACCCACTACGAGCCGGCATCCCCGCTGCACGGCGGCTGAAGCGAGCTCACGCGCGTGATCTTCGCTCGGTGACGAAGACCCTCGCCTCGCTTCGCGGCAGGAGCCGAGGACGGCGGCCGCGAGCTCGGCGTGCGCTCGCGCGGTCTCAGGACGCTTTCCGCCGGCGATGGGATTGATGATGACGGCGATCGACATGCGAGGGACGCGTCAGGTGGCGGCCGTCACTGTCGCCGTCTCGTCGGACGACGATCACTTCAGAACGAGCGTCAGCGAAGAGCTGTCTCCCACGTCGGTCAGCACGGCGGCATCGCCCGAGATGTTCTCGACGCGATAGCGGCGGGTGACCTCCTCGCCGACCTTGGCGAAAAAGCAGCTGGCCATGCTCGAGATGATCGTGGTGCGCACGGGTCCGTCGGTTCCCTCGTCTTCAGCAATGCCGACGAGCCGCAGCGACGGAGGGGCGGAGGGGGCGAGACGATGGAGTCTCTTCTATCACCTCGGGCCTCGTCACGATCTCAGGACGACGAACCGTCGAACGCGCGAAAACCGAACAGATTGCGCGTCGGCGCCTGCGGTTGTGTCGTGGGATGCAGCCGTTCCCGAGGCGTGAAATTTCTGCGGCGAGCTCAGCGCCGCGAACTTCCACCGGCGTGGTCCGCTGCACCGGATTGACGACGATCGGACGCCGTCCAGCTGTCGATGCGGCCGCGAACCACGCAACGAGCGCCGCACCAGCGACCGCGAACGCAAGCACCCAGTTCATTTCATCGCGAGCACCGCGGATCGTAACATGCCGACTTCACGGTTGTGCTATTATTCACCGTGCACCCTGCAATCGACCTCGTTCAGCGGTCGATTCACCATTCCCCAAGCAACGTCGTCGCAGTCATCCCCGCTCGATTTAGCTCTACGCGCTTCCCTGGCAAGCCGCTCGCCGATCATCGACGGCCGTCCGATGATCGAGCACGTCTACCGTCGTGCGAAGCATGCCCGCGACGTCTCGCGGGTCATCGTCGCCGACCGACGATCTGCGGATCGCCGACGCCGGTCACGGAGTTCGGCGGCGAGGCCAAGCTCACGAAGCGCGACGCATCGCGACCGGCACGCGACCGTCTCGCCGAGGTCGTCGCGTCGCTCGACTGCGACATCGTCGTCAACGTCCAGGGCGACGAGCCGCTGCTCGACCCGCGATCGATCAGCGAAGCCGCTCAAGCCGTTTCGACGATCCGTCGATCCAGATGACGACGCTCTTCAAGCGCATCGACCGACCCGCTGATCTGACCAACCCGAACGTCGTCAGAGTCGTGCTCGATCGCGCGCGGCTTTGCTCTCTACTTCTCGCGAGCGCCCATTCCGCACTCGCGCGATCCGCGCGCGGCGGCTGGCCGCCGCTTTACAAACATATCGGCCTCTACGCGTATCGCCGGAGCGTACTGCTGGTGCTGGCGGCGCTCGAGCAAACGCCGCTCGAACAGGCCGAATCGCTCGAACAACTGCGGGCGCTCGAGCACGGCATCCGGATCAAGGCCGTCGAGACCGCGCACGATTCCATCGGCGTCGACACGCCGGAGGATCTCGAGCGCGTGCCGCCGGCTGCTGGCGGCACCGAGCATCTGGCTGGAGCCGACTGTGCGGAACTATGCGCGACCAAGTTACATCTTCGTAACCGGCGGCGTGGTTTCATCGCTGGGCAAGGGACTGGCGGCGGCGTCGATCGGCGCGCTGCTCGAGGGGCACGGCTACAAAGTCACCCTGCAGAAGTTCGATCCGTACATCAATGTCGATCCGGGCACGATGAGCCCGTATCAGCACGGCGAGGTCTACGTCACCGACGACGGCGCCGAGACCGACCTCGACCTCGGGCACTACGAGCGCTTCACCAACACGGTGACGACGCGCAACTCACAACTGGACGACCGGCAAGATCTACCAGTCGGTCATTCAGAAGGAGCGGCGCGGCGACTATCTCGGCCGCACCGTTCAGGTGATTCCGCACATCACCAACGAGATCAAGGACAGCGATCCGCGCGTCGCGGCGCAGACGTGGACATCGTGCTCGTCGAGATCGGCGGCACGGTCGGCGACATCGAGAGCCTGCCGTTCCTCGAAGCGATCCGCCAGTTCCGCCAGGACGTCGGCCGCGAGAACACGCTCTACATCCACCTGACGCTCGTGCCGTTCATCGGCACGGCCGGCGAGCTGAAGACCAAGCCGACGCAGCACAGCGTGCGCGACCTGCGCTCGATCGGCATCCAGCCCGACATCCTGCTCTGCCGGACCGACCGGTTCCTCGATCCGGACATCAAGCGCAAGATCGCGCTCTTCTGCGACGTCGACGAAGAAGCGGTCATCACGGCCAAGGACGTCTCGAGCGATCTACGAAGTGCCGCTCGTCCTGGCGGCCGAAGGGCTCGACCGCATCGTGCTCAAGCGCCTGCACCTGCCGCAGACCGAACGCGCGCATGCAGGCGTGGGAAGATCTCGTCGGCCGCATCAAGAATCCGAACGACGAGATCACGATTCACGTCGTCGGCAAGTATGTCGGCTACGAGGATTCCTACAAGAGCCTGAACGAGGCGCTGTACTCACGGCGGCTTCGCCGCACCGGCTGAAGGTCAACATCAAGTGGATCGAGGCCGAAGCGCTCGAAGACGCCGGACGGCGACGCGCTGCTCGACGACGCCGACGGCATCCTCGTGCCGGGCGGCTTCGGCGATCGCGGCACTCGCGGCATGATGAAGGCGGCGCAGGTCGCGCGCGAGCGCGGCATCCCTACTTCGGCATCTGCTACGGCTTCCAGTGGGCCACGGTCGAGATACGCGCGGAACGTCGCCGGCCTGTCCGACGCCGACTCAACCGAGTGCTCGCCCGACACGCCGACCAAGATTGATCTACAAGCTCCGCGATCTGCTCGGGCGTGGACGATCTCGGCGGCACGATGCGCCTCGGTACGCATCACGTGCGACCTGACGCCGGGCTCGCTGCGCACAGCGCGTCTACGGCACGACACCATCGCACGAACGTCATCGTCATCGATACGAGTTCAACTGCCTCTACGAGCGCACGCTCGACAGAGCACGGGCTCCGCATCTCGGGCCGATCGCCGGACGGCAAGTTCGTCGAGATCGCCGAGCTGCCGGGGCATCCGTGGTACCTGGCGGTGCAGTTCCACCCTGAGTTCAAGTCGAAGCCGACGCGGCCGCATCCGCTGTTCGCCGCGTTTCGTCGAGGCCAGCCACCAGCACAAGGCGGCACCCGGCGTGGAGCGCACGGCAGAATCGGTGGCCTGAGGTCCCCTGGTCCGCTGACTTTACTGAACAGTGGGCGAGCGTCAGCCGACGTCTCTTCGGGGCGATCGACCGTTTGTCGCTCATCGCGGGCCCGTGCGTCATCGAGAGCGCCGCGTCACTGCTCTCGATCCGGCGGCCCAGATTGCGCGAGATCGCCCGGCGCGCCGGTGTGCCGTTCATTTTCAAGGCGTCGTTCGACAAGGCCAACCGGACGTCGGTGCGATCGTTCCGCGGCCCCGGCCTGAGCCGAGGGCCTCGCAGTGCTGGCCTCGATCAAGTCGAACCTTGCGATCCCCGATGCTCACCGACATTCACGAGCCTGCGCCAGGCGGCGCCGGCCGCCGAAGTCGTCGACGTCCTGCAGATCCCGGCATTTCTCTCGCCGCCAGACCGACCTGCTGGTCGCCGCGGCCAGAACCGGCCGCGTCGGTCAACATCAAGAAGGGCCAGTTTCTCGCGCCCGACGGACATGCAGGCACGCGATCGACGAAGGTCACCAGCGCCGGCAACGCGCAGGTGATCGTCACCGAACGCGGCACCAGCTTCGGCTATCACGATCTCGTCGTGGACATGCGCGCGCTTCCGCATGCATGCGAGCGCTCGGCGTCCCGGTGGTGTTCGACGTCACGCACAGCCTGCAGCAGCCGGGCGGCGGCGACGGCGTCACGGCCGGACTGGCCGCAGTACATCGAGACCGCTCGCGTCGGCCGGCGTCGCGGCCGGCGTTGACGGCGTGTTCCTCGAAGTGCACGAAGAACCCTCGCGCGCGAAGAGCGACGCGCAGAACGCGCTTCGCCTCGAGCTGCTCGAGCCGCTGCTCCGGCGGCTGACCGCCATCGACGCGATCGTCAAACGACCGCGAGGTCACCGCGCGTGGCTGGACCTCGCGCTGGCGCGCAAGGTTCTGCAGACGGAGGCTGCCGCGATTCTCGCGCTGATGCCGCGGCTCGACGGACGCGTTTCGCGCGCCGTCGACCTTCTCCACGACTGCAAGGGCAGGGTGATCCTGACCGGTATGGGGAAGTCCGGGCATCATCTGCCAGAAAATCGCCGCGACATTTGCCAGCACCGGCACGCCGGCGTTCTTCCTGCACCCTGCCGAAGCCATCCATGGCGATCTCGGTGTTATCGCGCAGCGACGATGTCGTCGTCGCGCTGTCATACAGTGGCGAGACGGGCGAGGTCCTGCAGACTGCTGGAGAGAATCCGGCGGCTGGGCGCCAAGCTGGTGGCCATCACCGGCAAGCCTTCGTCCACCCTCGCCAGGCCGCGGACGTCGCGCCTCGACTGCAGCGTGACCGAAGAGGCCTGCCCGCTGAACCTCGTGCCCACGGCGAGCACGACCGCGGCACTGGCCATCGGAGACGCGCTCGCCATGGCGCTGCTCACCACGAAGGGCTTCAAGGAGGAAGACTTCGCGCATCTTCACCCGGGCGGAGAGCTCGGGAAGAAGTGTGATGCGCGTCGAAGCCTGATGCACACGGGCGAGGATGCCCGATCGTCAGGGCGGGCGCCAACCTGCGCGATGTGATCTACGAGATGTCCAGCAAGAAACTCGGCATGACGTGCGTCGTCGACGAACGGAACGGACTGCTGCGGCATCATTACGGACGGCGATCTTCGCCGTGGCACATGAGCAACCACCGCGGGGCTCTTCGGATAGAACGGCCGAGGCGCTCATGACGCGCGAATCCGGTGGTGGTGGACGAATCGATGCTCGCCGCAGAGGCGCTGAACATCATGGAGCGTCGCAAGATCACATCCCTCGTGGTTGTCTCCGGTCCAGACAAGGCTGTCGCGGGCGTGGTGCACCTCCATGACCTGTGGCGCACAGGACTGGTATAAAAGATCAGTCGTGCTCCGTGCTGCGTGCCAGGTGCTGCGTGCAACGTTCTAGTGCCGCCGAGCGACGAACCAGGACGAAACGCGTGAACGACGAACGCGGAACGATGTCCTTTACCGCCAAGGCGAAGCGCATAAAGCTGATCCTGTTCGACGTCGACGGCGTCCCGACCGATGGCGACAGTCGTCATCCATGCCGACGGCACGGAAAGCAAGACGTTCAATATTCGCGACGGTATTGCTATGGTATGGGCGGAGCGCGTGAGGCTTGAGATTGGTCTTCTGTCGGCATGGAACGTCGCCCACGACTCCGCATCAGCGCGCGCAACTCGGCTTGACGATCGTCGAGCAGGGCGTAACGAACAGCTCTCGGAGTACGAGCGGATCCTGAAGAGCACCGGGTCACCGATGCCGACGTCGCGTATATGGGCGACTTGATGTGATCCGATCTCGCCGTGCTTTCGCGGGTCGGCCTCTCGGCTGCCGCCTCGGATGCCGGTGGCGGAAGTGCACGGGCACGCGTCTGACTGGGTCAGCTGGCGTGCGTAGGCGGACGCGGCGCCGGACGTGATCCTGATCGAACGCGCGCTCAAAGCGCAGCACCGGTGGACAGCGATCGTCGCGGCAAGCGGCGTCGCGGCTTCGTTGAAGTAATGGCGGACTACTCTCTCCTGCTCGCGGCGCTGATTTCACTCCTGGTCGGCCTCACGGTCGGAAAGGCGTGGGAGCGCTACAAGCTGCGCGGAGGAACCTGGATCGATCGCCGCCGCGCGCGCGAGTCGCCGCCACTACATCCTCGGACTGAATTTCCTCGTCGCCAATCAGATCGACCTTGCGATCGAAGAGCTCGCGCGGGCCGCCAGCGTCGATGCCGACGCCCTCGAAGTCGCACATGATTCTCGGCAACCTCGTATCGCGAGAAGGGCAGGTCGGCAAGGCGATCACCGTGCACCAGGCGCTGCTGCAGCGGTCGCGCCTCGAAGCTCGAACACGCATGCGCGTGCTGCTGTGCCTGGGGCTCGACTACAAGCGAGGCGGGTTCGTCGATCGCGCGCTCGGAAGCGTTCACCGAAGTGCTGCGCCTCGATCCGAAACACGAATACGCGCTGATGAACCTCCAGAAGCTCCACGGAAGATCGCAGCATCAGTGGCGCGAGGCCTCACGACACGCGCCAGCGGCTCACCAAGCTCGCCGCCAGTGACGCGCAGCCGGCAGAGTCAGTCCATTCTGGCGTTCCTGGAAAACGAGATCGGCCTCGAAGCACTCCGGCGCAAGGACTACAAGGAAGCCACTCGACGGTTCTGAAGATGCCGATCGATCTGGATTCGCGCGTCGTGCCGGCGTATGCTGAATCTTGGCGACGTCCACGTGGCGCAGGGCAACGAAAAGGAAGCGGCGGGGGTCTGGGAGCGCCTCATTCAGCTCGCGCCGGATCGCGCCTACCTGGCCTTCGACCGCCTCGACGCGCGCTGGCGCAGAGAACCGGCAATCCGGAACGGTTTACCCGTCTCTGCCGGCGGCTCATCGACGAGATCCTCAGGATTGGCGTGCGCGGCTGCGCCCTCGCGCCACCTCACGAAGGGCGGACATGCGCAGGAAGCGCTGGATCTTCTCTTTGCCGCGCTCGTTCAAAACCCGCACGCGCTGAAGCATTCACCAGGCGATCTGGCGGGCGCTCGGCCAGCTTGCGCCATCCGTCAACACTGCGTCGATCGCTACGGCGCGCTCACCGAACACGCAGTGTTCTATCTCGATCCGCACGTCTGCATGCGCTGCCGCTTATCGAAGCACTGAGCTGCTCTGCGCAGTGCCCGCACTGTCACGACTGGAATTCGCTTGTGGAAGAGCGGATTGCACCCGCGCAGGATACGGCGGAAGGTCGAAGTCTGAAAGCCTGTCAGCGATCGACGTTCACGCGCGTGCATTCAGGACTCTGAATGAGCGCGTCAACCTGTCGATCCGTGTCGTGCCAAACGTTCCGCCGGTTTGAATGACCGTCCCGGCCCGGCTCGCCTTTCGGCCGCCGGCATCTGCGCATCCAGCCGCTGCTGCGCCTCGACGTCGCTCAATCCCCGCTCTTTCAGCCTGGCCAGCTGGATCTCGGGACCGCAGACGGTCGCGACGACGCGCAGTCGAAGCTGCCTTCGTGGCGCGTTTCAAAAGCGGGAACGTCGACGACGGCGAACGGCGGGCCCTCGAGCAATTCGAGCGGCGCGCAGCCCGGCGACGATCGCGCGATAGACCGCCGGATGCACGATCGCCTCGAGATCGCGGCGCGCCGCCGCGTCGGTGAATCATCGATCGGGCCGAGCTTCCGGCGGCGTCGACGGCGCAGTGCGGCATCCAGAACGTCCGCGCCGAAACGCCCGGCAATCGCCTCGGTCGCCTCGGTGCCGGCGCAGCCTGTGACCCGTGCGCCAGCACGTCGGCATCGAGACACGGAATCCCGTGATCTCGAAGACGACTGAGCACGTAGCTCTTTCCCGTCGCGATGCCGCCCGTCAGGCCAGCTTTCAGCACGGGCTGGAACCCATCCTGCGCTATCCTGCCCTTCCAGCCCATCACTGCCCTCGCTTCAGCGGCAGTCAGCGTGTTCTTGAGCAGCATCGCGATCGTCAACGGTCCGACGCCTCCGGGGACAGGAGTCAGCGCACCGGCGATCTGCCTCGACGCCTGGATGGACGTCGCCGAGAACCAGCGAACCGCGGCGCTCATGCATCGTCGCGCCGTTTGTGACCGGCCGGAAACAGCGATTCGATCGTCGCCCGATCCGAGACCTTCGTCGTCCCCAGCATCGATGACTCGTCGCCCCGGCCTTGACGAACTCCGGCTTCAGAAATGCCGGACGGCCAGAGTGCGGCAACCAGAATGTCGGCTTCTACGAGTGACCGAAGGCAGATCGCGCGTCTTCGAATGACAGATCGTCACCGTCGCATGGCGCTGCAGCGCTAGCAGGAGCGCCATGGGTTTTCCGACGATGTCGCTTCGACCGGACGACAACCGCGCGGGCCCCGGCAATCGTAATCCCGGATCGATCGAGCAGCTCGATCACGCCCGACGGCGTGCAGGCAACCAGATGCGCACGCCCCTGCACCAGGCGGCCGACGTTGACCGGATGGAGTCCGTCGACATCCTTGTCCGGCGACACCGCATCGAAGACCATGCGCTCAGCCTCGGATCCCATGGCATCGGGCAGCGGCGACTGCACCAGGATTCCGTCGTGCGCATCGCTTCGGTTCGAGACGACCGACCACCTCCAGCAACGCCGCCAGACTGGCGGTGGCCGGGAGGCGCTCGATATCGGCGCGCAAGCCGGTCTCGCCGGCGGACTTGAGCTTGTTGGTCACGTATAACTCGGATGCCGGATTGTCTCCAACGAGGACCAACCCGAGACCGGGAGGACGTCCCGCCTGCGTCGTAAACCGCTCGACGCCAGGTCGAGTTCTTCGCGAATCCTGTGTGCCACGGCCGTGCCGTCGAGGAGTCGGGCGGGCATCAGGAACCGGCCTCGACTTCGAGGCGCTTGAGCGACTCGGATCGTCCGAGCACGACGAGGGTATCACCCGCCAGAATGGACGCGTCTGGCTCCGGGTTGAATTCCATACTGCGGTCCTGCCGCTGAATGGCGACGACAATCACGCCGAAACGCTGGCGAAGATTCGAATCGACAATCGAGCGGTTCGCGAGTGACGAGCGTTCGCCGACCGTCACTTCCTCCAACGCCAGTTCCAGGTTTTCGGCGCTGGTCGCCAGCTGAACGAAATCGACGACGGCCGGACTGATGGCCGACTGCGCGATGTGCTGTGCGCCGATCTGATACGGCGAGATCATCCCGGTTCGCGCCCGCCTGTTTGAAGCTTCGTGCCCGAATCCTCGCTCTCGGCCCGGCCGATGATGAACAGATCCGGCCGCATCACTCGCGCACTCAGCACGGCGTAGACGTTTCTGCGGCGTCGGTGCCGACCACCGCAATCAATCCACGTGCCCGTTCGAGGCCGGCTTTCCTGAGGACGTCCCGGCGCTCGCGTCGGCCTCCATCGTGAAAGCCGTGCTCGAGCGGGTACCTGCACGCGCAGGCGCCTCCCGCTCGATGATGACAAACGGCACGTTCCGCCGCGAGAACTCGCGGGCGATGATGCTGCCGATCCGGCCAGAAGCCGCAGACGATGAAGTGATCTTTGATGGATTCCGAGACATTCGCGCGTGCCTGCGCTGTCGCCAGTTGCCGGGAAGACCGCCCTCAACAACCGTCAGTGGCCAGCAGCGTGAACGTATACGGCGCTGTCCCGGCGCGCCGCCAATGAGCAAAGAGACCGTAGAATACCTGTCCGGTTGCGGCTACTGAGCTCGTGGACCTCGCGGTAGCCGATCCGTCGTGATGGTCGTGACGTGTCATGTAACGCACGTCACCACGCGGGCCATCTTTCGATCGAGGACGTATCCGACGGTGCCGCCGGCAATGACGGTCGTCAAAAGCGCCACCGCCAGCCGCAGACCTCCCCGTCGGAAGCCATTCTCGAGCAGGCCGGGCGCCCATTACCGGCGAGCATTCTATGCCGCATCTCGTGTCTCCGAGCGAATCGCGCGATCAGCGAAGCGCCGCGAGAAACCAGCGCACGCGCGCGGCAGGATCGCCGGATCGTCAGGAGATCGAAATCACGGCGACGGAGGCGGCGCCGGCGGCAATCACGCCGGGCGCCCGTTCGAAGCGTGATGCCGCCGATCGCGAACGATGGGAAGTGTCAGGGAGACGATCGGCCGCGCGCATGGCGGCGCGCTGAAGATGGCCGAGTCCCACCGCGTCGTGGCCCGTGGCCTCGGTGCCGGTTCCAAGATGGCCCGACGGCCGCGTAGAAATGCGGTTCTTCGAAGGCGCGCTCGAGCTGCCGATCGGCATGTGTCATCGTCCAGGACCGCGCTCGTTCCCCAGCCCGACGACCCGCGCCTGGCACTGCGCCGCGTCAGATCTTCCTGGCCGGCGTGGACTCCCGCACCGGCGGGCGGCGCGCCACGTCGGCCCGGTCGTTGACGGTGACGAGCGCGGTGGCCGGATGTGGCCCGCGCGCCATGATGGCCGCCGCTCAGCTTCGAGCATCGCTGCCGGGAGCTCCATGGTCTTGGCGCGCACCCGGAGCGGTCGTGAGCGCCCCCGATACCGCCGGTGCAGGCGGCCGCGAAGTCGGCGAGCGACCAACCGCTGCGCGTGACTGGCATCACCAGGTCGTCATCACAGGCACGTGGCGTCCGGGGTGTTTTCTCGTTTGTTACTGACGCGACCGTTCGACTCCGACTCAGGGTCGTCGAAGCGAATCAGACGACTCGCGACTTGCGACCGCCAGACCGCCTCAGCGAGGCGGCCGGTCGTAGGGCGACGGCTGCGCGAGGAAGCGCTCCAGATGTCGTGGACGTCTTGGCTCAAGGCGCCGCCTGAGATGAACTCGGGGTCGATTGAGGATCCTGAGAGATGAAGCGGAATGGATCGCGTCTTGATGCCCTCGGCGACGCTAACCGTCTCATCGAGCACTGGCGCATCCGGGCAATCGCTGCCTCGCGACCGCGCCTGCGCACGATGAAATCTTGGCGATCGTCGAATCGTAATAGCGGCGAAATCGATGCACTCGGAATGGGACCAGATATGTCGTTCTTCAACGCGCACGCCCGGCCACATTGATGAGCACGCTGAGCCGCGTGGATGACGCCGGGCGACGCGGCACGAGAAGGGTTTCGGGATCTTCGGCGCTGACGCGCGGCACTCGATCAGAGTGGCCGGTGAACGTCACTTCGCCCTGCTTGAGCGCGACAGGCGCTGCCCGCGCCGCAATGCGAATCTCGTTCTCATGATCGATGTCGACGCCGGTGTTCACTCATCCCGGTGACCGGGTGCGCTCAGACCTGGTAAGCCCGGGTGTTGGGCTTCCATGAAGTAATAGTGGCCGCTCTGCATCCGTGAGGAATTCGAACGTCCCGGCGGTTCGATGCGCCGCATCGGCCTGCTGGCGGCCATCGATGACAAACGACGGCACCGCCCATCTTCCGGCGCATCTTCTCGCTGGCAGGATCGGCGACGGAGAATCTAACGCTGATCGGCTCTTATGGTGCCGCCGCTGGATCGAACACTTCAGCGCTCGCCTCGCGGTGAATCACGTTCCCGTGGTGATCTACCACCCGGATCTCTGGGACTCGACATCGCGACGCGGCGACTCAGGCATTAGCTCTCGATCGCCAGGACGTCGCCGGCGCCAGAACGCGGCCCGGCGCTCGCGCTGCGCGGTCGTGACGGCGGCGCTGGATTGGCGAGCCTCCAGGCCGCGCGGACGACCCGCATGCGCGTCGCCGCCGCCAGCCGTCGCCTCGACGATCACCGGATAGCCGATGTCCCACGGCGTGAGCGCCTGTCTTCGCTTTCGATCGGGCCGTCGCTCCCCGGGCAGAATCGGCACGCCGTGCCTTCGCTCATCACGCGCCGTGCGCGCGCCTGTTTGCTCGCCCATCAGACGGATCGCCTGCGGATCCCGGACCGATGGACCTGATGTGGCACGCCTCGCCATGCCCTTCGGCGAGGTAGGCGCTCTCTCGGAGAGGAACTGCAACCCGGATGAATCGCATCGGCCCCGGTACTTTCCGCCGCGCTGATGACCGCCGGACGTTCAGAAGCTGTCGGCGCTGCGCGCCGGGCCAATCCGCGATCGTCCTCGTCGGCGAACCGGACGTGGAGCGAGTTCTCGTCCGCTTCGAGTAGACCGCCACGGCCCTGATGCCGAGTTCCCGCAGGCAAAGATGATCCGCAGCGCGCACTTCACCGCGGTTCGCGATCAGAATTTTCTTGAACATGCGTCCTCATGCTCGGACCGTCCGCGGTCCGGGTTATCTGGCCCGGATGGCGAACAGCCGTTCGCCGTATTGCACCGGCTGGCCGTTCTCCACGTAGACGTTGACGACTTCGCCGTCGTATTCCGGAGTCGATCTCGTTCATCAGCTTCATCGCTTCGATGATGCAGAGGACCCGGCCTTTCTTGACCGCCGATCCGATTTCGACGAACGAGGCGGCGCCTGGCTCCGGCGACCGGTAGAACGTGCCGACGTATCGGAGACTTGACGATCGGCGAGTTCGATCTCGGCTTTGTTCGGCCGCAGTCGGAGCCGAAACCGCCGCCGGACGCGACGGGCGTGACCGCCGCGGGTGCAGGAGAGGCAGCCGCACTCGGTTGCCGCGCCGCCGGCAGCGGCGCCGCGTGCGTGATCGCCACCTCCATGTTTGCGGACGAAGAGCCGCAATCCGTCCTGCTCCGAATTCGAGTCCCGAAAGCTCGTGTTCCTGCACGAGCGTCAGGATCTGTCTCAGCTGATCGAGATCCACGCCATCCTCAACTGCCGATCCTCCAGAAGGTCCGTCGTCACGCGAGTCAGCACTTCGACTCCCGTTTCTGTGACCAGCACATCGTCTTTCGATCCGGACCCCGCCCCAGTCAGGGAAATAGGCACCGGGCTCAATCGTGAACACCATGCCGGGCGCTACACCGTCGTCATCGGCTTCTAGCCGGGCCGGCGCTTTCGAAATCTGCGGATCTTCGTGCACTTCGATCCCGAGACCGTGACTCCGTTCCGTGGCCGAACGCATCGGCCATCCCGGCGGCTTCGAGCGATGCCCGAGCCGCGCCGTCGATCTCGAACCGCGAGCGGCCCGGCGCGACCGACCGAATGGCCCGGCTCATGGGCCGCCAGGACCGCGGGAATGGACGTTTCGGGCCCGTTCGCTGGCCCGGCCGACGGATACCGTCCGGGTCAGAGTCGACGCAGTATGAGTCGTGATACACCGCCGAAGTCCAGCACCACCAGGTCACCTTCGGTTGAATTTTCGCTCTGAAGGTCTGGCGTGAGGAAGTGCAGCGTTGGGACCACTCGCCACAATCGTAAATCAAACGCGGTGCGCTCGAAGCCCGCCTGGCGGATCTCGCCAAGTCGATATCGAGCGCGACCTCGCGTTCCAGTCCGTCCGCTGGCCGACGAGCGCAAAAACTTCGTGCGGCGACGTCCGAGAGCTTCCGGGCGGCCTCCCGCAGGGGTGTCGAGCTCGTAGGCATCCTTTCTTATACGCACGCGCTCGACCGACGCCTCTCGGTCGGCACGAACTCGGCTGTATTCCTCCCGCGGTGAGAGCGTGTCGCGCAGCCAGTTGAGGCGAGCCACTGTCATATGCGCCGCTTCAATCCCGATTCGACCGGATCCCACCGATGCGAGCGCGTCGAAGCAAGCGTCGCGTCGTAGGAGCTCTCGACCACGACCAGTTCCAAATTCGGACACGCCGACACGCCGCTCTGAAGCTTCGAAACCGCGGTCACGTAACGAAAATCCGTGATGAAGAGGAAGCGGTGGCCGGTGATCTAGGACGATCGCGGAGCTCCCGACAAAGTTCGAGAGATACGTGATGTTGGACAGAGAAGTGACGACCAGCGCGTCAAGTGACCGCGTTGTGTATCTGATCGCGAATCGAGCTGAGACGCTCGTTAAGCAGCCGGCTGGGGCGTGCAGCATGGATGGCGCCGAGCCATTGCTCGAGGGCGGCAATCGTGCGAAGTGCGCGGTCTCGCTCTGTCTGATTCCTCGTTGCGGCCCAGCAGGGGGCGGCAGCAATACGTAACTG